>OGOE01000122.1_pt1 | contig 97121 bp, 75 predicted proteins | sample 1552611 | NCBI WGS metagenome assembly OGOE01 (sample SAMEA2580129, study PRJEB22360) | human gut metagenome | biome: human gut; feature: human-associated habitat; material: faeces | place: Denmark | collected 2008/2010
TGAAGTGGTTTGTTATCACTTACTTGCGACAGCTTGTTAATAATAACAAACCACATTTCATTTGTCAACATCTTTTTTGACAAAAAATTACATTTTTTGTGACATATCTTTTACGATCATAAATACATGTTTATAACATATCCTTTTTGATCAAAAAATCAGATCATACCTTCTTTGATCACATTATGATCGCGCAGTACTTTTTCAATGACAGTTCCTTTTACCACACGGAGCAATGGTTTCTTCAATGCGTTTAACGGTCCCGGCAATGAGATTTCAAGCGGAGACTTTCCGTCCATGAGTTTTACACTGCTGTCTAAGAGTTCGCGGATATCATAAACACTTCCCCAGACCTCAGGCACACCACGGTCTACACCAAGCAATCCATAAACAGCTTCCATTGCAGTTCTCACAGAATACTCTGTTGTGAATACGGTATCTCTCGGAGTCTCTGCAAACTGTCCCAGGAATGCGAAGTTCACGCAGCCGTCCGGGATAACATCCGGTCTGTCGCCTTTGGTTCTCGGCATAAAGAATGCTGTGATATATGGCATCATGGTTGGAACACAGATGGCGCTGTGTTCAGCAAGCTCTCCGATTTTTTCTGTCGGAACGCCCAGATGATAAAGCCACTCTTCTGTGATCTCTTTTCCGGTACATTCTTTCATTGGTTTCTTAATATAATCGCCCGGTACATCGGTAAATAATCCATAAACCCATACGCAGACCTGATTTTTATCCTGCTCTTTGAACTGTCCCTGACGGTTGATCGTCCAGCTTAACAGCCAGCTGGAATCCTGGCAGCTCACGATACCACCTGTCACGACTTTTCCGCTTCTCGGATCTCTCTTACAGATATCCATAATATAAGGAATGATCTTATCATCTAATGTTGTGACGGTTGCAGATTCCCAGTTTGTTTTTGCAATATCAGAGCAGAATTTCTCCGGGTGTCCGAAGGACGGATCCTGTTTTGCAATATTTTTCCATAAATTCCAGCAGCCGCTTGTACGAACCTCTGCATCACCGTTTGGCGCATGATTCTGGTCTCCGTAAATAGTTCCCTCGGTACAGCTTCCGTTTGTGACAAATACGAGATCGTTTTCCGTTAATGTGATGCCCTCTTCCACACCTTTTACCTTGCACTCGATTGTTTTTGCCACTTTCTTTCCATCTTTGATCTCAAAAATAACGTTGGTCACTTCTGTATTAAACTGGAAATCAACACCTGCTTCCTCCAGATATTTCTGCATCGGAAGGATCAGTGATTCATACTGATTGTATTTTGTGAATTTCAGTGCTGAGAAATCCGGCAGTCCGGCGATATGATGAATAAAACGCTGGAAATAGAGTTTCATTTCCAATGCGCTGTGCCAGTTTTCAAATGCAAACATGGTTCTCCAATACAGCCAGAATGTGGAGTCAAACACCTCATCATCAAATACATCCTCGATCGTCTTATCGTAAAGATCCTCGTCTTTTGTCATGAAAAGTTTCATGATCTCCATGCAGCCTTTCTGGCTTAAGTTAAATTTTCCATCGGTGTGCGCATCTTTTCCCTGTTTTTCCGTTGCACGGCAAAGAGAATAGTTTGGATCTTCTTTATTTAACCAGTAATACTCATCCAGAACGGAGACTCCCGGCGTCTCAATGGATGGAATGCTCCGGAATAAATCCCACAGACATTCAAAATGATTTTCCATCTCACGTCCGCCACGCATTACATAACCTCTGGTCGCATCATAAATGCCATCACATGCTCCACCTGCAATGTCCATTGCCTCCAAAATATGAATGTGATCTCCCGGCATCTGTCCATCTCTTACCAGAAAGCAGGCTGCTGCCAGAGAAGCAAGACCACTTCCTACTATATATGCACTTTTTTCGTCAACCCCCTGCGGTTTCTTAGGTCTTGCAAAAGCTTCATAGTTACCGTTGGTATAATAAATGCCTTTGCTGTTTTTTTCATTTTTTCCGCGCTCTGTATTGCGGTATTCCTGCTCAGGTGCATTTGCTGCCGCTTTTTTCACCTCGTTTTTGACGTTATTCTTATGATTCTTTGCGGCAAGTGCCACGACTCCTGCTCCTGCTGCAAGTGCAGCTACTCCAAGTCCAATGTTTTTCTTTTCCATGGTTCAGTACTCCTTTCATCGATCCTCTTTTTAGACGTTTGCGAAACTCTTCATAATCTTCTTTCAATTGTTCAAAATTAACAAAATTTTCGAAAACACGCTTTCGCTACGTGTCGCTGGTAACGGTACTGCTCATTCTTCGCAGTACTTCGCAAATTCATTTATAATCTGCTTCGCAGATAGGAATTTGCTCACACTTGAATCACTTTCGCACGGTCTGTGCAGTAAATGCACAGACCTGATTGAAAAAAGTCGTTCCTGCCTTCTAAGAACCGGCGGTTCCCCAGTGTTTTCTCAAGCTTTTGTTAATTTTTCACAATTCAATTTAGGTTTCTAGGAGTTTCGCAATTGTCTAATCTGTTTTTTGATGTCTCTATGATAGCTTGCCCCAAAATGATTGCCAATTTACAAAAAAGGTGAAATGATAAAAATTTTATCACTTCACCTTTTTTGTAAAAAATCCTATGGGTGTCTGCGAAACGCCCCATAATATTCTTTCAATTGCTCAAAATCTTCTTTATCGCAAATTACATTTTTTCCTTCACCTGTTCAAAATTACGGATGGAATTGGCAATATTACCATGCAACGTCACTGCGAGCAGATCTACGATCTTCTGATAATCCTCTTTCATTCCGCGGTCGATCCAGTCTAACATGATTCCGACAAAACCGTATTTGTAAAAATCTGCAATAAACTGTTTATCTGTTTCCGGCAGATGATCTCTGAAGCATTTTTCCTCTACAACATCCGCAATCAGCTGGTATGTCAGTTTGTATAGAAAGCTCTCGATCTTTTCACGGTTCACCGAATGATAGACGTTCATAATAAACGGCTTGTTTTCCAGCACTGCCTCAAAAATTTGGGCAAAACCCTCCTGCCAGGTATCGTAAGTTTTCTTATCCCGCAGGGCTTTTTTGCCGTCTTCCACACATGCCCACTCCACCAGATCATAGATATCCTTGAAATGATAGTAAAATGCCATGCGGCTGATCCCGCAGTCCTCTGTCAGATCTGCGATGGTGATCTTATCAAAAGGTTTCTTTTTCAAAAGTTCTTTCAATGACGCTTCCAGTGCGATTTTGGTTGTATTCAATATCTGCTTCTCCTGTTTTTCGCTTGCTTTATGAGTTCCATTTTATCTGCGTTCTTCGGTTTGGTAAAGCCTTTCCGTGATTCTTTCATAAAAATTTCAGAGACATTTTATAATTTTTTATTCTTGACAGAAAATGTTAGCAGACTTACAATTTTTCTGGTTTCAAATGATTCACAATTTTTGATGTACAATTTGATATTATAAATGAAAATACAGACATTTTGACACCTGAATTTTATAAAAAAAGGAGTTTATCAACATGACACAGAAAAAACAAATGACAAATCCACTTGGTACCGATAGAATTTCCACGCTGGTGGCACGTTTTGCTGTTCCAAGCATTATCGCAATGCTTGTCAGCGCCGTTTACAATATCGCTGACCAGCTTTTTATCGGAAATGCAGTCGGCACGCTCGGAAATGCTGCAACCAATATCGCCTTTCCACTCTCTATGCTCTGCACTTCGCTGGCACTGCTTTTTGGGATCGGCGGAGCAGCAAGCTTTAACCTTCATATGGGCGCTGGACGAAAAGAGGAAGCTCCTTATTATATCGGCAACTCCATCACTATGCTGCTCTCACTCGGATTTCTTTTACTGCTTATCACCGAACTGTTTTTAAATCCGCTGTTAGTGCTCTTTGGTTCCCCGGCAGATGTACTCCCACTGGCAGAGCAATATGTCCGCGTCACAGCGGTCGGTTTTCCATTTCTGATCTTAACCATCGGAAGCGGTCACCTGATCCGTGCGGACGGCAACCCGAAAATGGCAATGTTTGTCACAGTTTCAGGTGCTGTCATTAATATTGTCTTAGACGCACTGTTCGTATTCGGTTTCCAATGGGGAATGTACGGTGCTGCCTGGGCGACTGTCATCGGACAGATCATCTCCGCTGCAATCGCGATCCGTTACCTCATGCATTACCGCACTGTGACATTAGAAAAACAGCATTTTATCCCTTCCGGGAAAGTTCTCGCACAGATCTGTTCCCTCGGCATGTCCTCAGGCATTAACCAGATTGCCATGATGATCGTGCAGATCGTCATGAACAACCTGTTAAAACACTACGGCGCACAGTCGGTTTATGGCGAATCCATCCCGATCGCCTGTGCCGGAATTGTCATGAAGGTAAACCAGCTTTATTTTTCTATTATTATCGGACTGTCCCAGGGAAGCCAGCCAATTGAAAGTTTTAATTACGGTGCAAAGCAATACAAACGGGTGAAGGACGCTTTCCTTCTCGCAGCGTCAGTCGGTGCGGTTGTATCCATTATTTCCTTTTTGCTGTTCCAGCTTTTCCCGAGACAGATCCTTGGTCTGTTCGGAAGCGGAAGCGAAGAATATTTTGAGTTCGGTGTCAACTATTTCCGAGCCTTCCTGTTCTTCACCTGGTTAAACTTTTTGCAGCCGATCTCCTCGATGTTTTTCAGTTCCATCGGAAAAGCGTACAAGGGAACTTTCCTCTCCCTGACCAGACAGATCCTGTTCCTGCTGCCGCTTATCGTTGCGCTACCGCATTTTTTCGGCATTATGGGCGTACTTTATGCAGGACCGATTGCCGACCTTCTGTCCTTTGCAGTCGGTCTTAGCATGGTGATCGTTGAATTCAAACATATTAATAAGCTGGAAGCTGAACTGGCTTAATATTATCCTTTACCCCAACACCTTCTCCAGCTCCTCCACAACGATCTTAAGAGCTTTTATCCGGGCATATTTCTTGTCGACAGACTCTAAAATATGCCACGGAGCATAGGAGGTGCTGGTCTTTTGGATCATCTCATTGACCGCTGTCTCATACGCATCCCATTTGTCACGGTTGCGCCAGTCCTCGTCTGTGATCTTCCACTGTTTTTCCGGTGTATTCTGTCTCTCATTAAAACGCTCAAGCTGCGTATCTTTGTCGATCTGCACCCAGAATTTGATGATCACAGCGCCCCAGTCGTGAAGTTCTTTTTCAAATTCGTTGATCTCATTGTAAGCACGCATCCAGTCATTTTCACTGCAAAATCCCTCCAGACGCTCCACCATCACTCTTCCGTACCATGTGCGGTCAAAAATAGCGATATGTCCTGTTTTCGGCAGTCTCGTCCAGAAACGCCACAGGTAATGTCTTGCTTTCTCATGAGGTTCCGGGCTTGCGATCGGATGAACTTCGTAACCGCGCGGGTCGAGCGCTCCTGCGATCCGTTTAATGTTGCCGCCTTTTCCTGCTGCATCCCAGCCCTCATAAGCGATGATGACCGGTACTTTTTTCCGGTAAAGACGGTTGTGCAGTTCTCCAAGCCGATTCTGCAATTCTTTCAGTTCTTTGCGGTACTCATCCGCCTCAATCTCTTTGTCCAAAGGCACTTCTGCCAAAAGTGGCATCCGCACTAACGGAAAAACATTCTGTAAAAGAGGCACTGCCAGCTTCTGATTGCTCAGCGCAATCTCAATCCCCTGTGTCAATGTCTCTAAAACCTGAAGTTCCGTCCATTTTCTCGACTTTGCATCGATAATGTACCACGGCGCAGACGGCAGATTCGTGTTCTTCATATAGGAAGAAAATGCCTCTTCGCACTTCTCATAATGCCGGTTCTGCCAGAGATCATTTTTGCTGACACGCCAGACCGTATCTTTTTCATGCTCTAAATGTTCGATCCGTTTTGCCTGTTCTTTCTCCGAGATATGCAGGAAAAATTTCATGACCAGATAACCGTTATCTGTAAGCTGGCGCTCAAAACGTCTCACACTCTCGATCCGTTTTGCATAATCCTCATCGGAAAGTTTTCCGTGCAGCTCGTCTTTTACGATCTCATCCATCCAGCCCGAATCGAGAAATACGAACTTTCCCTCTTCCGGGATCCGTCTGAAATAGCGGTATAAAAACGGTTTCCGGCACTCCTCCTCACTCTTTTCCCCCATCGATTCCACCTTGAAGAAACGCGGATCGATATTCTGGATCACCTGGCCGATCACGGAACCTTTTCCGGCGGTTCCCCAGCCTTCCATGAGCACAAGTACCGGTATCTTCTGCTCTTTGATCAAAAGCTGCTGCTTTGCTAACTTTTCTTTTGCAGCGGCAAGGCGCGCCTTAATCTCTTCCTCCTCCGGTTTTTCCATTGCTTTCCATTCCTGCAGCATAAAAAAATCCCCCTTCTCTCACACTTTTTCGTAATCAATCCATATCTCCGCGATCACGTTCCGAAGATGCACGGATATCTGCCTGTTACTCTGTTGTCATTCTTCTTTTAGTTTCTCTCAAAATTTCCGAAACATCAAGGCATTTTCACACTTTTTATATTTTTTTCAGAATTTGACAGTTTTATTCTTCTACCTATATTTTCGTATACTTGTTTTCTTTTATAAGCGTTTCTTATGAATCAGTTTTTTCTCCCTATTTTTTTCATAAATGCAGGAAAACAGGAAAAACCTCCTTGCAATTTGTATTCTTACACGATATAGTTGAATCAACAATTTCGAGATGAAGTTTGCAGGAAAACGACGCAAGTCTACCGAAGGAGTAACACTCTCAGGTGCCGGTCATACCGGTGCAACTGTAAATGGATCGACTCTCTGGAGACACCCGGATGAACCGGGGGCCGAAGGTGCAACATACGTTTTCGTATGAATCTCTCAGGCAAGCGGACAGAGAAGATATCTTAATTGCACACATAAGATTTCATTTTATATGAAGTTTTCTGATTATGTATCTTCCTATCCCATATATTTTTATATGGGATATTTTTCTGTCAGTTCATCCTGTTTCCGGTCATCATCCCATTTTCATTGCAAGATATTTTTCTGTGATACTGCATGCACTCGATGTATATATTGAAAGAAAGATAGAGGATTAGAAACATGTGGAGTGTAATTAATGATTTTCTTGTCAATGTTGACAATTTTGTCTGGGGTGTGCCATTAATGGTGCTGATCATGGCGGGCGGCCTGCTGCTTACGGTGCGCCTCGGTCTGTTACAGATCCGGAAGCTTCCCCTTGCACTGAAATGGATGATCCAGAATGAGGAAGAGGCAGAAGGCGAAATTTCCAGTTTTGCAGCTCTCTGTACTGCTTTGAGCGCAACGATCGGTACCGGTAATATCGTAGGTGTTGCAACCGCTGTCTGCGCCGGCGGTCCGGGCGCTCTGTTCTGGATGGTCGCAGCCGCTTTTCTCGGAATGGCTACCAAATATTCCGAAGGACTTTTAGCTGTCAAATACCGTGTCGTTGCTCCTGACGGCCACAGCCTTGGCGGTCCTTTCTATTATATTGAACAGGGAATGGGAAAAAACTGGAAATGGCTTGCAAAGCTTTTTGCATTTTTCGGTGTCTGTGTCGGACTTTTCGGTATCGGAACTTTCAGCCAGGTCAATGGTATCGCAAGTGCGATCAACGGTTTCTTTGATCCGGACAATGCACACTGCGTTAAGATCCTTCCTTTCCTCGGAGAATATTCCTGGTCAGTCGTGATCGCATCCCTGATCCTGACGGTCTGTGTCGCAGCCGTATTGATCGGCGGTGTAAAACGGATCGCAAGTGTGAGCCAGATCATTGTACCTTTTATGGCGATCCTTTATTTTGCTTTTGCCGTTATCCTGATCATCTGCAATATTACTGAAATTCCTGCAGCTATTAAAGTGATCGTAACCGCTGCTTTCACACCGAAAGCTGTTACCGGCGGTGCTGTCGGAAGTATGTTTGTCGCTATGCAAAAAGGTGTTGCCCGCGGTATTTTCTCAAATGAGGCAGGACTCGGAAGTGCCCCGATCGCAGCTGCTGCTGCACAGACAAAAGAACCTGTCCGTCAGGGACTTGTCAGCATGACCGGAACTTTTATCGACACGATCGTAATCTGTACACTGACCGGACTCTCCATCGTCTTAACCGGCGCATGGCAGGTCGAAGGCTTAGAAGGTGTGGAAGTCACCACTTACGCATTCCAGCAGGGACTTCCTTTCCCTCCGGCCGTGTCCTCTTTTGTATTAATGCTCTGCCTTGTATTTTTTGCATTTACAACAATTCTCGGCTGGGATTATTACAGCGAACGCTGTCTTGAATATTTAAGCGGCGGTAATTTAAAACATGTGAAAGTCTACCGCTGGATTTATATTTTTGCAGTATTTATCGGACCATATATGACCGTCAGCGCTGTGTGGACGATCGCTGATATTTTCAACGGACTGATGGCTCTGCCAAATATGATCGCACTGTTCGCATTGAGTGGGGTTGTTGTCAAGGAAACAAAAGCGTTTTTTAAGAAACAGAGTTAGGCAATTATTTAATGTGTCACATTGTAAACTTAGTTGCCAATTTTAGCTCATACGTAAAGAGGAGTGTGATAATTAATCACACTCCTCTAAAAATTTCTTTATAAAAAAGAGTTTTTCTGCTGGTAGTCAGCCTCGGTATTCAGTTAAGATACCCATAACGACGTGTAAATCATTAAGTCCCCCACGTGGACTACAGCTGTAATGCTTTACATCGCTATCTCAACCTTTTTGCCGCAAAAAGCTATTCCATTACATTTCCATCCAAAGTATTTTTAAGCCAGAACAAGATTTCTGAATTGTAGACTCTTCTGATTTCTTTGTTTGGAAGCGCTAATTCCATAAATGTGCCTATTTCAGTTTCTATTGCTTCCTTTACCGGCTTCAAATATCCCGCCATAAGCAAAAAGCTAAATATGCTGTCTGCGCCATCCGTTATTCTTGGGTAAATGACATCCATATTCAATGAAGTCTGCACATGTTTTCCCTGCATCAGTAAGATCAAGTCATCCGCAATTTCCGGTGTCAATGTTCTCATGATCTCACGAATAATCTCATTATCACTGGTGTACGTCCAAAAAGGTCTCGGTTTACACTCATTATTAAAATAATTTGCTACTGACCACGGATTATATATTTCACGATTTCCAAACAAATATCCGTCATACCACTCCCGCAATTCATTCAATTTATCCTCGCGTCCATAGTAAGCAGCCATAGCTGTTACTTCGTCTGATGTAAACCCAAAATACTCACTGTATTTTTCATCCAAAACAGAATTTACAACCAGATTATTCAATCCACTGAACAGATTCTCTTTTGAAACACGCAGTATGCCTGTAAGAACTCCAAATGCCAGTGCCGGATTATCCTTCAATCCGCCCGACATAAAATTTCTCATAAAAGTGATCACTTCATTATAAAACCCTTTTGAGTGTCCCTGCAGGATAGGTGTATCATATTCATCAATCAAAACCACAATCTTTTTGTTGTGATATTTTTCCAGCATTCGGCTTAAATTAAGCAACGCCCTTGTGTATTCAACATTGCTCAAAGTTCCTTTCTGCATCCTGTCGAGATAATCCTTCTCAACTACATCTAATCCATCCCATGAGAGAATGTCAGCATGGCGCATATATTCATCCCGTATCACAAGTCTTATAGCTTCCAGAGAATCTTTCCAGTTATCGAATTTTACATCTTTGAACGTGATATATATAACCGGATATGCTCCCTGCTATTTTCGATAAAACTCACCACAATCCCATATCTTTTTATCCCGAAAATATACAGAATTGTCCTCATCCGTTTTTTCAAAAAAGACCTTCAGCATATCAACTGCCAATGTTTTTCCAAATCTTCTTGGTCTGGTAAACAATGTGACAGCTGCATGATCATCTATTAAATCCCTGATCAAAAGAGTTTTATCTACATAATAGCTGTTTTTTACCGTATCAATGTATGATGTGCTTCCAACGGCACAGGGAAGTGAAACATTCTTTTTTCCAGTCATATTGTACCTCCGATCATCCGTAATCTGATATTTTCATTATACGCAAAAAGCTGTAAAACTCAATGCGAATTTTACAGCTTCTATATAAATGTGTGCTGATTACAGAGATAAAAGTGTGCAGGATTTTTGAATTACATTATGTAAGGATATGCGAAGCAACCGTTCTTCCATTACTCCGCATATCTGAAAAAAACTAGTTGATGTAGTTAGCTGCTGCTCCCATATAAGCGATTGCTTCATCAGCTGTCAGATACTGACCTTCCATAACAAGGGAAAAATCTGAATTTGCAATTGCAACGGAACCGTCGTCTGCTTCTACAAATACTGCTGAGAAATCATCACCTGTATAAACATCTGTTGTGCTGATCTCAGTCCAGTCAATGTTATCTTCATCTGTAACATTTGTTACATTAGAATCATCATATGCTCCACAAAGGACATCTCCCTGTCCATCCTGTGGAACGATCATTAATGAAACATAGCTATATCCATCCGGATTTCTAAAGAGTGTGATCACATACTCTGTATTATCATCATCCACTGCATATAATGCTGCATCAACAAGATCTGCTGTTACATCAAGAAGGGAAAAGCCTTCTTCCTCTGTTGTGTCTGCTGCTTCTGCTGCATCTTCCACATCCACTGCATCCTCTTCTGTATCTGCTGCATCATCAGCTGCTGTGTCTGTTGTAGTTGTCTGCTGGTCATTGTCAGCTGGTGCTGCTGCATCTGATGAACCACCACATGCTGTAATATTAAGAGCCATTGCTCCAACAAGTAATGCTGTTAATAACTTTTTCTTCATTTGAATCTCCTCTTTCTATTATTCATTTTTTTGATAAAAATAGAATTTTTTTGTAAATTTCCTGCCCACTTTTATCTCTGTAATCAGCTTATTTTTTCATTTTAAAAATTATTTATGCAATGCCTTATCTGACAAGGTTTCTTTTTCTTTTCGCAAAAATTCCTGCAAGTCCCGCGCATGAAACCATCAGAAGTGCTGTACAAAGTGCCATGCTAAAATCTTCGCCTGTCTTTGGCGATTTTGCACTCTGGTCAGCGTTTTCGGCTACCGTAAAGTTTGTTGCCGCTGTTCCATCTGTCCAGACAAGTTCAAAGGAATGGTTTCCTGCTGACAGACTCTTAAGGTATTCCGGTTTGAAGGTAATGATGGTAGATCCTTCTGTGACCGTATAATTGACCGGATCAACTGTAACTCCGTCCACCTTGACCTCACGGAATTTTGAAATCTCACCGCTTCCTCTGATTGCAAGGCTTCCATCTGTATTCTGTGTCCATGAGCTGCCCGCTCCATCTAAGATATCATATGCTACCTGAACCGGTGCTGCGGCTGCCGGAGATGCCGGTGCCGTTGTAGCTGATGCAGCCGGTGTTGATGTCGCCGGTGCCGGATCCGGTGTCGGGGTTGTTGCTTCCGGTGTCGGATTTGGAGTCGGCGTTGGGTTTGGTGTTGGCTCCGGATTCGGTGTTGGTGTTGGCTCCGGATTCGGTGTCGGTTCCGGATTCTGGGCTGTATCTCCTGTCTCCTTAACTGCATAAATCATTCCATCTGAAGCTATCGTCTCAAGCCAGATTTTGCATTTGGATAAGTCAGCAATGCCAAAATATGTTCCATCAAATTCAATGTTTTTGTCAATTTTTTCAATAAAACAACCTTCCACCTCATCAGTCTTATATTGAATTATAATATACACATCATCCTGTGTAGTTCCTCTGTAAACATTAATTTTTTGGGTTTTAGCATCGTATGTTACAGTACCTATGTTCCTGTCTTTACCGTCCAAGCGAAGAATCATCCCCTCATACTGGGTTGTACCACTACTATTATGGGTTACTGCAGATGCAAAAAGGACATTTGACAAGTCCAGATTAGCGGCTGGTCTTACTTCTTTATTTTCTTTATTAATGACATGATATCCTATAACAGCAGGATCTTCGCTCTGTACTGCTGCAATCACATAATGTGGAGAAGGATAATTATCATATTCGTAAGGTGCACGAAGCCAGATAGCATTTTCACTTGAGCAATATTTTTTTCTTGATATTTTTTTGTCTGCACTTCCTACCAATACATATCCATTGTCACAGTAATCACTATTTAATACATATAATTTATCAGAATTTGTGTAGGTCGTTTTATTCTTCGAATCTTTTGTTGTAATTTTTGTTTCCTGCATAAGTGCTTTCTCTGAGTCCGAGAAATAACCTGTGCCAATTGTCATCTTCTGCAATTCATTTCTTAATTTACTTGCCCCATAATGATTTGAATAGACATTTTGCAGGTTACTTTCTGTGTAGCTTCCATAACTTTTCTGATATGCCTTTTCATTATCATCTTCGCTAAATTCTATTCCCGTTGCCATCGGGCTAGCTGCAAAAATAATAGTATTATCTCCCTGTACGCCATTGTCTTTTCCTAAGATATACCAGCCCTGTGCTGTACCAGACGCATTTTTACCAAATAAAAGTTTTCCTACATTTGCATTCGTTCCATTTTCATCCGGCATAAACGCTGTCATTAACTGCTCTTTTGTCGCATATACTGCCACACCCGGCTCACTTACATCCGCAGCCTTCGCATGCACTGTTCCGCCCGGTATTGCCGGAACAAGTCCTGCCACCATTCCGAATATCAGTAAACCGGAAAGTATTTTTGCAATTCCTTTGCTTATTCTCTTTTTTCTTATCATGTGTACTCTCCTCTTGCTGTAGTTACAAAATCCAAGATTTCATGTGGCATTCCATCCACAGATCTAATATCAAATGCTTATCTTAAGCAGCTCTTTTTTCTTCTTACAAACATTCCTGCAAGTCCTGCGCATGAAAGCATCAGAAATGCTGTACAAAGTGCCATGCTGAAATCTTCGCCCGTCTTTGGAGATTTTGCACTCTGGTCAGCGTTTTCGGCTACCGTAAAGTTTGTTGCCGCTGTTCCATCTGTCCAGACAAGTTCAAAGGAATGGTTTCCTGCTGACAGACTCTTAAGGTATTCCGGTTTGAAGGTAATGATGGTAGATCCTTCTGTGACCGTATAATTGACCGGATCAACTGTAACTCCGTCCACCTTGACCTCACGGAATTTTGAAATCTCACCGCTTCCTCTGATTGCAAGGCTTCCATCTGTATTCTGTGTCCATGAACTGCCTGCTCCATCCAAAATATCATACGTTACCTGTGCCGGTGCCGAAGCTGCCGGTGCTGTTGTGGTTGATGTAGCCGGTGTTGATGTAGCCGGTGCCGGATCCGGTGTCGGGGTTGTTGCTTCCGGTGTCGGATTTGGAGCCGGCGTTGGGGTTGGGGTTGGAGTCGGCGCTGGATTTGAGCCCGCATTGATTTCGCCGTATGGTGCGTTACAAATGCTGCAAATGGCTCTGTCTTTATCGGTAGCTGTACCGCCGGAACATTTTTCCGTCTGCTTGTGACTGCTGTTCGATGCGCAGATACGGGTATGCGTTCCGTCGCCGTTGGAAGTCCATGCTCCCCAATCGTGGGTGTGTGTCGTCCATTTTATTGTATTATTTGCTGCGTCAAAGTCAGCTACAAAATTTGCGTTATCGCAGTAGAAAATGTTTTTTGCATCAAATGAAGATACGCTTGGATCAACAGTTGCCAAAGTCTGATCTTGCGTAGAAGTATCTTTCATATAAACATAAATTTTTGCGTCACTGTTTAATGTATCAGTGATTTTAGTCTTATTCATATAACTAACAAGATTGTTACTTTCACCAGTTGTCAACTTATTTCCTTCGATTACCGGTGAGCCGGAAAGTTCCAGACTGCCCCTGCAATATACACCGCCACCATTAGCTTTATTATAATCATAATTATAGGGATAGGCGGTGTTGCCTGTGATGCTTCCTCCTTTCATGCAAAATGTACCGGTTGTGTGCACCCATACTCCGCCGCCACCGTGCGACTGCATCGTTGCACTTGTCACCTTATTGCCGCTAATCGTACCATCGAACATATTAAATGTCCCCTTATACACAGATACACCGCCACCGAAATATTGTGCAGTATTGCCGGTAATACTGCCACCATACATATTAAAAGTGTCCAGACTAGAAACTGCTCCACCCATGCTTGAAACTTCGTTTCCACTAATCTCGCCACCATGCATATTAAAAGTGCCTTTATCAACCTCCACGCCTGCGCCGTTTGCTTGATACTTGCTTGCACATTTATTATTACAAATCTTACTACCATACATATTAAAAGTGCCGTTAGAAACCAACACGCCTCTTCCCCATTCCACATCCGAATGAGAAATAGAACTGCTGCCTTTACAATCCGTCAGAGTCAGTGTACCGCCTTTATCAACTTCAAAAACATTTCCTGCACTCTTCATATTAATATTGTGACCATTTAGGCAAATTTTAACATCACCTTTTACAATGATACTATAGCTTGGTTCAAAGCTATCTGATAAATAATAGCAGCCCGCCGGTAACTCTAAATTATTGTCAGTTTTTCGTATAGTATTTTCACCTATTTTCAGGTCGTCCTCTGAACCTGTCAGTTCCGTAAATTCCAAGTTATCGTGGGAGTTTCCGTCAGTACAGCTACTGCCACAGACCGGATGGCTATGTCCATTTGCCGCCTGCACCTGCAATGTACCGTGCGGTACTGTCGGAACAACACCTGCCACCATTCCGAGCACCAGTAAACCGGAAAGTATTTTTGCAATTCCTTTGCCCATTCTCTTTTTTCTTATCATGTGTATTCTCCTCCTGCATTTGTTTGTAACTATTCAGAGCCAAGGCAATTTTCATAAATTTGCGAATCATGCTTGCATGAATGAGCATAATTTTGAAAATTTCTTTGGCGAAGTAACCACATGAGCAAAAGGAAAGCTCTGAAAGAGCGGTTTTGCGAATGGGGTTCTGAATAGTTACATATGTCACTTTACCATTTTTTTCATTTTATCACAGCGTTGATCCAAAACCCGGATTTCGGCGTGAGTTGTAATTATATGGCGTGAATTGTAAGATGCAGGCTTGCTTTGGTTTTCCGAATTTTTTATAATGGATGTATCATAACTGTGAAACAAGGAGGCCTGCCACATGCTGCTTCAGATTTTAACTTATACACACCACTTAACGACAATGCTGTTTGGCATTTTTCTGTCCGCCTTTTTTCTCGGGGTAAAACAGAATAAGAAAAATGTCTGCATTCTTCTTGGCGGTGGAGCAGTATCCGGACTTTTCTTTCTGATCTGTAATACGGTATTCGGTTCGTTGTTCACGGAAGCCGTCTATCCGATTTTCGTGCATCTGCCGCTTTTTCTGCTGCTGGTGTTTTATTACCGTTTCCGCTGGCTGCCTTCCATAATCTCTATTATGACCGCCTATCTGTGCTGCCAGTTCAGCAACTGGGCAGGTATTTTTGCCTTATCCCTGAGCGGATTGGAATGGGTTTATTATCTGGTAAGGATTATCGTGACTGTTGCCGTTTTTGTTTTCTTAAGCCGGTATCTGTGCCAGACTACCGCACTGCTTTTGGCAAAATCTGACCGGGAGCTGTATATCCTCGGGGCAATGCCATTTGTCTATTATGTGTTTGATTACTCTACCACAAAGTTCTCCATGCTTCTCTACTCCGGAAATAAGGTGGTCGTGGAATTTCTCGCATTTGCCATGTGTATTTCCTATGTCATTTTCCTGTTCGTCTATTTTCAGGAATATGAGCTGAAAAACCGCGCTGAACAGTACGGTCAGCTTACCAATATGCAGTTGAACTCCCTGCATTCGGAGATCGAGCAGGTCCGCAGCAGCGAACAGCGCATGAAGATCCTGCGGCACGACATGCGCCATCATCTTGCCGCCATCCAGACTTTTATCTCCCAGCAGGAACCGGAGCGCGCACTTGATTATATTCAGGAGATCAATAAGCAATATGACGACACTGTCATCCACTCTTTCTGCAGAAATGAGCTGCTGAATTCGGTTCTTTCCATTTACCAGACACGGTTTTCGGAAAATCAGATCGTTTTTGACGTACAGGTCCAGACTTCGCAGACACTCTGCTGCTCTGAGATGACTTTCTGCGCGATCCTTTCCAATCTTCTGGAAAATGCCATGCATGCGGTCACGAAGCTCCCTGTGGAAAAACGTATCGTGCATCTGAGCATTTTTGAAAAGGGAAACCACCTTCTGATCCTGCAGAAGAATCCGGCTTCAGCGACACCTGTTTTTTCAAACGGTATCCCGGTTACAACGGCAAAGAATCACGGTATCGGTGTCCAAAGCGTCATTTATTATGTAGAGAAGGAACACGGACAGTACCAGTTTTACATGGAAGGTGAGGACTTTGTAGTCCGCATTATTCTTTAAGCGAGGAAATTTATTATGGTAAAGATTGCGATTTGTGATGATGAAACTGAATTTTTGGATCTGCTTTCAGACAGTCTTGATTCCTGGTGCCGGGCGCATCAGCTGACACTGCAGCTCTACCGGTTCACAAACGGTGACGAACTGATCTCCGCACACAGGGCTTATGGCATGGATCTGATCCTGCTTGATATGATCATGCCCCTTTTAAGCGGCATGGATACCGCCCGCGAACTGCGCCAGCATGACCCGCACGTTCCGATCATTTTTCTGACTTCCTCACCGGAATTTGCGCTGGAATCTTATGAAGTCCGCACTTTCTGGTATCTGTTGAAACCTCTTGACGAAGTGCGTTTCCATGCGGTCCTCGACAGCTGGTACGAAGTCCACAAGGCTTCCATGGCTCATTTCGCGGCAAGAACAGATTCCGGCTACCAGGCGATTTATTTTCAGGATGTCGAATATCTGGAAGCGCAAAATAAGAATGTGTTAGTCACATTGAAAGACGGCTCGGTGATCTCCATAAAAGAACCCTTTCACCAGTGTGAAACAATTTTCACAGTGGAAAAAGGGTTTTATAAATGCCACCGCAGCTATATTGCAGCGTTAAGCTGCGTGGAAAAGTTCGGTAAAACCTCTCTCTTCACAAAATCCGGCGCACAGATTCCGATTTCAAGAGACAATTACGCTAATTTTAAGGATGTTTATTTTTCCTATATGTTTCCGCAGGAATGATCCGGCTATTGGATCCCGAAGGACGCCAGTTTCATGTCCTCGTTGAACGCCAGTGTGTAATGCACCTCGATGTTTTCATATTCTGCGGTCACGTAAACAGCTGCGATATGCGCACCTCTCTGTATGATCTCCGCATCCTGCATTGTTTCAATGGAAACAAAATCTCCCCAGTCTTCCGAGATCCGCGCCTTGCCCTCGTCCATGCGCTCTTTGTTCATGATCTCCTGCATGTCCGGGACAACAAGGCTTTGCAGGCTGTCAAAATCCTCTGCATTTAAAAGCCCTATGATTTTTTCCGCCTGTGCTTTCACTTCCTCTTCGCTGAACACTTCACTCTCTGCCAGCGCTTTGTTCTGCGGCTGCATCCAGTAAGTTGCAACGGAAGCTGCCACAAGGATCACTGCGACAATGATGATGTTGCGGATGCGCTTTTTCTTCTGCTCCGGTGTCAGCACTTTTTTTGTTTTTATCTTACTCATTTTTCTCTCTGCACTTTCTTTTTTCTGCATATTAGTCCCTGATCGCATCCAACGCATTCGAAATATCTGCGATCAGATCTTCCTTATCCTCTAAACCGAGACTTATCCGGATCAGCTCTGCCGGAACACCTGCCTCTTTCAGCTGTTCATCTGTCATCTGTCTGTGCGTGGAGGTCGCCGGATTCAGACAGCAGGTTCTTGCATCTGCCACATGCGTCTCGATCGCTCCAAGCTTTAAGTTCTGCATAAAAGCAGACGCAGCCTCCCTGCCGCCCTTTAATCCGAATGAAACGACACCGCATCCGCCGTGTGGCAGGTATTTTCTGGCACGTTCATAGTATTTGCTGGAAGGCAGACCCGGATAGTTCACATAGGCTACCTTTGGATGTTTTTCCAGAAATTCTGCAACTGCCTGTCCGTTTTCCACATGCTTAGGCATACGCACGTGCAGCGACTCCAGTCCAAGGTTTAACAGGAATGCGTTCTGTGGCGACTGGATGCATCCGAGATCACGCATAAGCTGTGTTGTGCATTTCGTGATGAATGCGCCCTCATTGCCAAATTTTTCTGCATAGGTCACGCCATGATAGCTCTCATCCGGTGTACAAAGTCCCGGATATTTGTCTGCGTGTGCCATCCAGTCGAATTTTCCGCTGTCAACGATTGCACCGCCCACTGCCGCACCATGTCCATCCATGTATTTGGTTGTGGAGTGTGTCACAATATCTGCACCCCACTCAAATGGTCTGCAGTTGACCGGAGTTGGAAATGTGTTGTCTATGATAAGAGGTACGCCGTGCGCATGTGCTGTTTTTGCAAAGAGCTCAATATCTAATACTGTCAATGCCGGATTGGCGATCGTCTCGCCAAACATCAGCTTTGTGTTCGGACGGAATGCAGCGTTTAACTCCTCCTCCGATGCGTCAGGAGACACGAAGGTTGCCGTGATCCCCATTTTGGCAAGCGTAACTGCAATGAGGTTGAAGGTTCCGCCGTAGATCGAGGATGATGCCACGATATGGTCTCCACTCTCACATATGTTGAATATGGCAAAAAAGTTCGCTGCCTGTCCGCTTGAGGTCAGCATTGCGGCTGTGCCGCCTTCCATTGCTGCGATCTTGGCTGCGACATGATCATTCGTCGGATTCTGCAGCCGTGTATAGAAATATCCGGATGCCTCAAGATCAAACAGTTTTCCCATGTCCTCACTGGTGCTGTATTTGAAAGTGGTAGACTGGATGATCGGAATCTGCCGCGGCTGTCCATTCTCCGGGGTATATCCTGCCTGTACACATTTTGTGCCTATTTTATAATCGTTCATTTTATTTTCCATGCCTTTCCGCAATCTGCCCATCGTATCCGGCAGTCACATTATTGTCAAACTGATCTGCACCATGATCTCTGCTGCAGATCATCAGTATTATTACTGTAGCATTATAAGCGCCGTTTTTCAAGAATTGTTTTTCCTGTCTGCCCGGAAGTAAAACACTTGCAGAAGTATGTTATTTTCGATAGTATATAAGTATCAGATGTACGGATACAGGTTGAGTCAGAACAGGTAGTTGTCTGATCGATCCTGAAGATAAAAGGAGGCATCCTCATGACCGAACAGGAGATCAAGGATATTTTACAACAGCAGAACCACTTTTTTTCCAGTGGCAAAACGATTCCGGCGGAATTCCGCCTGAAACAGTTAGAAAGTTTGAAGGAGGCTATGATCCGCCATGAAGCCGACCTTGCTGCGGCATTGAAGGAGGATCTTGGAAAGAGCCGTATGGAGAGTTATATGTGTGAGATCGGGCTGACGCTGTCAGAGCTTACCTGGATGCAGAAGCATCTCCGCAGCCTTATGCGCAGCAAACGTGTTTCCACCCCGGTCGCCCAGTTTGCAGCAAAGAGCTTCCGCTCCCCTTCCCCTTACGGAACCGTGCTGATCATGAGCCCATGGAATTACCCGGTGTTACTGACACTCGATCCGCTGATCGATGCCATAGCGGCCGGGAATACTGCGGTCGTAAAACCAAGCGCCTACGCCCCTTGCACGTTTGATGTCATGAAAACCATGATCGAAGAATGTTTTCCGGCACATTATGTTGCAGTGGTCGATGGCGGCCGCGCAGAAAATCAGGCATTGTTACAGCAGCGTTTTGACATGATCTTTTTCACCGGCGGAAAGACTGTCGGACGGGAGGTACTCCGCCATGCGGCTGAATATTTAACCCCTGTCACGTTAGAGCTTGGCGGAAAGAGCCCATGTATCGTTGACTCCACCGCTAAGATCCGGCTTGCCGCAAAGCGTATTGTCTTCGGCAAGTATTTAAACTGCGGACAGACCTGTGTTGCGCCGGATTATATTCTCTGTGACAAGCGCATCCGTGATGAGCTTATCACTGCGATTTTAGCTGAGATTGAAAAGCAGTTTGGGAAAGAACCTCTGAAAAATCCGAATTACGGAAAGATCATCAACGAAAAGCATTTTGAACGCATTCTCGGGCTGATCAATGGGGAAAAGCTTGTGTATGGGGGACAGTCAGAGCCTGAATCGCTCCGCATTGCGCCTACCGTTCTCAATAATATTACGTGGGACGACGCTGTGATGGGCGAAGAGATCTTCGGTCCACTGCTTCCGATCCTCACCTTCGACACATTAGACGAAGCGCTTGATACCGTGGAATCCCACCCTCATCCGCTTGCGCTTTATTTTTTCAGTGAGGACAAGGCTGCACAGAAGAAGGTCTTAGATCCCTGCCGTTTTGGCGGCGGCTGTATCAATGACACGATCATTCATCTTGCAACGAGCGATATGCCATTCGGCGGTGTCGGTGAGAGCGGCATGGGCAGCTACCACGGCAGGGTTGGATTTGAAACCTTCAGCCATTACCGCAGTATTGTCGATAAGAAAACGTGGATGGATCTGCCGATCCGGTATCAGAAATATACCGGATTGAAAGAAAAGATGATGCGGATGTTTTTGAAATAAAGGGGATTATACTCCCCTTTTATTTCCCTGTCTGCTGTGCTTTAGTTATTATATCTTTAATGTCCTCGACTCCTTCTATTCTGTTTATGCCAAAACATTTCTTACCGGCATCCTTTAGAGAAGCTCCAATATGATATCCTTCTTTACCATCTATAATCAGAAACCTATCATGAAAAGATGCTGTTTTTTTTACGGTAAGTGTTGGATACTGTGCATTAAAATTTGCTATATCCTGAGCCGATAACTTTGTATTAGGCAACGTGTATGTATAAACATTCACCCCTATATTCTTCTTAGCCAAAATGTTCAACGTAATAATATCAATATATCCGTCAATAAGAATTATCTCCTTTTGGGCATGAGTAATAATATTTGTAAGTAAACTGAAAGCATCAAATATCTGTCCGTCAAAAAAAATCTTCTGACATTCCTCTTCATGATTGGATATATATTCAAATATTTTTGTAAAATTTTCCTCCGCATCTTTTTGTAATTCCAGTTGTTTCAGTTCAACAGCATTAATCCTTTCAAACAAAAGAGCATTGCTTGAAATAAAATGCCGCATTTCGCGAAATGCACGCATTATAAAAATACTTTGTTTTTCTGCAATTTCACCACTTAACACTGTCGCCAACATATAAATTCCCTGTTCGGTAAAAACATGGGGTAAATATCTGCTTTTTGGATTTATATTTGCGGTCGGAAATTTCGACCGCAAATCGTTTACTTCCTCCCTCGTCATTTGAAACATAAAATCTTCCGGAAATCTATTTTTATTATTCTTTACTTGTTCATTTAGTCTTTTCACTGTATAACCATACAGTATAGCCAGATCACAATCTAACATTATCTGTTTTCCGCGAATCGTATATATTAATTTTGATAGTTCAATATCCTGCTTCAGTAATGTTGGTTTCTCAACTATATTGGTAATTTCGTTCATCAAATTTCCTCTCTGGTTATTTTGAAGTTCCAAAACAAAACCTCAAATCCGAATCACAATATACAAATTTATTTTATATTTCTTCAAGACTTTGTATCTTCTTTAAAGCCTCCATATAAGCCATCAGACGCTTCTGCTGTTCTTCCTTAAGTCCATGGTAATCTTGAACCAATTGAATATCATAAGGCGTAAAACAACTCTCACGACTTGTAACAGTAATGTTTTCTTCATCCTCGATACCTTTTCCAGTAAGAAGTTGTTCTGGTGTTATCTGCAATACATTACAAATATCCATGATTTTATCCGCAGTAGGATTTGTCTTTCTTTTTTTCCATTCGCTGATGGTACTGGTCGCAATCCCAACCTGTTTTGCAAATTCAGCCTGTGTCATATTTCTGTCTTTCAATACTTTTAATATTCTCTCGCTGATCGTCATTTTATTTTCCTCTCGTTTTTTATTCATATATATAAATTTCATATCTATGGATATATCTTATCACATTATATTCATGTACTCAATATGAAAACAATTTTATATTTTCTCTTTTAGATAGAAAAAAGAACCGATTTCTCGATTCTTCTTTTCCAAACTCTATATTCACATTATACACTCCAATTTTTATACATAAAACTGTAATGCAAGTTCATTATAATGCAGTGTATCCTGCACTTCTGCGAGCCGTGTCCTGATTTTTTCTGACGCCGGCTGTTTTGCAAGATTCTCTTTGATGCCTGTGTATATGAGCTTTTCTTTTTCAAGAAAAGTTTTCAACACAGGATGGCGGTTTTGCAGGAGTAATCCACCATAGAGATCTGAAAGTTTCAACTTTTCCAAAGCTTTCTGTGCATTTTCACCCTGATACTGCACTTTCATCATCGGATAGAATTTTCCATCTTCATACACCATGTCCTCTGCGAGAATGGTATATCCCTCTTCTCTTAAGAACTCACGGACACGCTCGATCTCGGACTGCGGCTGCAGGATGAGTTCTTTTGCAGACTGACAGACTTTTTCCCCGTCTTTTAAAATATGCATGATAAGTCCGCCTCCCATACCGGCGATGAGGACAGCTTCCACCTCGCCGGGTTTTAAAGCTGCCACACCGTCTGAGAGACGTGTCTGTATGTATGCCTGCAATCCATATAAAGCAATATGTTCTTTTGCCCGCTCTAACGGTCCTTCGTTGATATCCATGGCGATCGCAGATGGAATTTTCTCCTGCTGCAACAGATAGATTGGAATATATCCGTGGTCGGTTCCAACATCTGCTAATGTATATCCCTGTGTGACAAGAGCTGCAGCTGTCGTTAAACGATTTGAAATCTTTACCATTTTACTCTAAGTAATCCTTTAATTTGCGGCTTCTGCTTGGATGGCGGAGTTTGCGGAGCGCTTTTGCCTCGATCTGACGGATACGCTCACGGGTTACATTGAACTCTTTTCCAACTTCTTCCAGTGTTCTTGCGCGACCGTCCTCCAAACCAAAACGGAGTGTCAGAACTTTCTGCTCTCTCTCGGTCAATGTTCCAAGTACTTCCTCTAACTGCTCTTTTAAAAGTGTGAATGCAGCGGCGTCAGCCGGAACAGGTACGTTATCATCCTGAATAAAATCTCCAAGATGGCTGTCCTCTTCCTCACCGATCGGTGTCTCTAAGGAAACCGGCTCCTGCGAAATCTTTAAGATCTCACGCACACGCTCTACCGGCATATTCATCTCTGCTGCAATCTCTTCCGGACTTGGCTCACGTCCTAACTCCTGAAGCAGCTGTCTGGAAACACGGATCAGCTTATTGATCGTCTCAACCATATGAACCGGAATACGGATCGTTCTCGCCTGGTCTGCGATAGCTCTTGTGATCGCCTGACGGATCCACCATGTTGCATAGGTAGAAAATTTATATCCCTTGCGGTAGTCAAATTTTTCCACGGCTTTGATCAGACCAAGGTTACCTTCCTGGATCAGATCGAGGAACAGCATACCGCGTCCCACATATCTTTTTGCAATGGAAACAACCAGACGTAAGTTTGCTTCTGCAAGACGTTTCTTTGCCTCATCCCCTGCATCAAGATCTTTCTGCAAATTCTTAATTTCTTCTTTGATCTCTGCAAGTTCTTCTTCCGTTGCATTCTCTTCTCTGCTCTTTAAGATTGCGATCTTTTCCTTCGCCACAGCACCGGCTTCCATATTTTTTGCCAGCTCGATCTCTTCCTCTGCACTTAAAAGAGGTACTTTACCGATCTCCTTCAAATACATACGGACCGGATCTTCAATGGACACGCCATCCGGCACGGAAAGGTCGATTTTTTCCACTTCGATCTCGTCTTCATCATCTACATCGAGTAAAATTTCATCATCAGAATCATCATCTGTGATCCGAAGTACATCGATATTGTTTGCTTCCAGAAAATCAAGAATTTTATCAAACTGCTCTGCTTCTAACTGCATGTCCGCAAAGAAGTCGCTGATCTCCTGGTATTCCAACATGTTCTTTTTCTTTTTGGCCAAGGCTAACAGATCTTTTAACTTCTGCTGAAACTTTTCTTTTGCAGCTTCATCCATCACTGCTGCTTCTTTTTTGGTTTCCTTTACCTCGTTTTCTGTCTTTTTTGCCATTTTGTTTCATCCTCTCAAGTTTTCTACTATTTTGTCCCTAATCAATGGAAATATGCAATTTCTCCAATTCTTCCAGGTCACGTTTATCTGTTACTAGCTGCATCAGACCAGCCATATCTGTCGGTGCCAAATGCCCGGACCGATACTTGATACTGTTTTGTTTGATGCGGATAATGGTCTCTTTCAATGCCTTCTCCCGGTCTTCTTTTGACTCGACCTCATGGATTCTTGCATTGAAAAGCGCCGCAATCTCTTTCTGTGCCTCCTCATCTGGAAACATGCTGACGATCTTCGCCGGGTTTGCTTCTCCGCTCTCCTCAAACTGCTGGAATAATACTTCAGCTACCTTATGATATATCTCCTCCGTAAAATCCTTCGGCGCGATATATTTTTTTATCTTATGATATAATCCGGTATTCTCTATGAGCCATGTCAAAAGAAGTTTCTGGGATTGCTTCATCCCATCTTCTTTTTTGATTCTTCTGGCGGAGGCGTTTTTCTCATTGATACCGGTTTTTAACTGGGTTGGTTGTTTTCGGATGCCTTCCATCTGCATTCCGTATTTACCGACAAGCCGCTGTAAATCCTGCGTTGGCAGCATATATTTTTCCGCGACTGCCTGAACGTAAATATCACGCTCGATTTTTTCTGTGAAGGAGCATAGTTTCTTTGCCACTTCATGATAAAAGGCTGACTTGCTCTCCGGATCTTTCATGTCGTACTGCTGCTCTAAAATGCGTATCTCAAACATAAAGCTGTTCTCTGCATGATCGATACGATCCTGATACGCCTCTGCTCCCAAAGCCTTGATAAATTCATCCGGATCTTTGTGCGGACGCATATTAATTACCTTTGTCGTAATCCCTACTTCCTTTAAGATTGGAATCGCCCGGAGTGCAGCTTTCACCCCTGCGCCGTCACTGTCATAGGTTAAATACACTTCTTTGGTGTACCTTTTTAACAGATTCGCATGTCCTGCCGTCAGCGCAGTTCCAAGTGATGCCACCGCATTGTCAAATCCTGCCTGATGCAGCGCGATCACATCCATATATCCTTCACACAATAAAAACTGTGGTTTCTTTGTGGTCCTTGCAAAATTAAGTCCATACAGATTCCGGCTCTTATCAAAAATCGGTGTTTCCGGTGAGTTTAAATACTTCGGCTCTCCATCGCCCATCACCCTGCCACCGAAACCGATGACTTTGTTGTGGACATCCATAATCGGAAACATGGCACGGTTCCAGAATTTGTCATAGCCGCCGCGTCTCTCATCGATTGTCACAAGCCCCGACTCTTTTAAGATCTCATCCTCATACCCTTTGGAACGGAGATACCGGTATAAGTCATCACTGTACTGATCCGAATATCCCAGACCAAACTTTTTCATGGTCTCCTCAGACAATTCTCTTTTCTGGAAATAAGCGAGTGCATGTTTTCCACGGTCATTCCGCAATAATGTATAAAAATATCTGGCTGCCTCTTTGTTGATCTCCAACAGCCGCTGTTTTTTATCTGCCTCTCTCTTCTGTGCGGCAGAATATTCCTGCTTTGGCAGGGCAACACCTGCCCGGTCCGCCAAGGCTTCCATTGCCTCCCCGAAAGTAAAGTTTTCATACTGCATCATGAACGTGAAAACATTCCCTCCGGCTCCACAGCCGAAGCAGTAGTACATTTGTTTATTCGGAGAAACAGAAAACGATCCTGTTTTCTCATTATGAAAAGGACACAGTCCAAAATAGGTGCTTCCCTTTTTCGTCAGATGCACATACTGTCCGATTACATCCACGATATCATTTCTGGAACGCACTTCTTCAATTATATCATCCGAAAAATATGGCATGCTGCGTGTCCTCCTTTCGTTTTAATATCTATTAGCCAATTGCGAAACTCCTCATAGTCTTCTTTAAATTGTTCAAAATTAACAAAAACATTCAAGACACGCTTTCGCTATGTGTCGCTCGCAGCGGTACTAAGAAGCCAGACACAACTTACCGTTGTATCTGCCTTCTAAGTGCCGGCGGCTCCCCAATGTCTTTCATGTCTTTTGTCAATTTCTCACAATTCAATTTAGGTTGTTATGAGTTTCGCAATTGTCTATAATACCCATCCGCCTGCGCACGCCGCAGGCTATATTGGCTTAGTAACCATCCACTTGCCAGGCCTGCGGCAGGAAGTATTCGCTGAATTTGGTGATGGCATACTGGTCGGTCATACCCGCAATGTAATCGCAGATCACGCGCTCCGTCTTTTCCCCTTCATCAAGCATGGCGAGGTATTTTTCCGGCAGAAACTCAATGTGGTCTTTGTAGAATCCAAAGAGCTGCCGGATCATTGCCTTAGCCTTCACTTCCTCACCCTTGGCAATTGGATTTGTGTATACATGATCGAACATAAAATGGCGCAGCTCATACATGGCTTTCTGAATATCTGCTGACATCCGGATGTCATCCTGATCCATGCTGTTCATGATCACGTTATGTATGAGTGTATTTAAGCGCTGTTTTGTTGTAAAACCAAGTGTTTTACGGATCTCTGACGGAATATCATCCTCCGTCAGGATCTCTGCGCGGATCGCATCATCCACGTCATGATAAACATAGGCAATTTTATCTGATAAACGGACAACTTTTCCCTCTAAAGTATGTGGCATTGACTTGGACTGATGGTTTAAAATGCCGTCCCGCACTTCCCATGTCAGGTTTAAACCCATGCCGTTTTTCTCAAGTTTTTCCACGATACGGACACTCTGCTCGTTGTGCCGGAATCCGTCTTCACAGATTTCGTTTAACACATACTCTCCGGCATGGCCAAACGGCGTATGCCCCATATCGTGTCCCAGTGCAATTGCTTCCACCAGATCTTCATTCAGACGCAGCGCTTTCGCAATCGTTCTCGCATTCTGCGATACCTCTAAGGTATGGGAAAGTCTTGTCCTATAGTGATCTCCCTTCGGTGTCAGAAAAACCTGTGTCTTATTCTTCAACCGCCGGAATGCCTTACAATGCAGTATTCTGTCCCTGTCTCGCTGAAAAACAGGCCGGACATCGCACTGTTCTTCCTCGCGTTCCCTGCCTTTCGTGTTCACACTGAGCGTTGCATAAGGACTTAATGTTTCCCGCTCCATTTTTTCAAGTTCTTCCCGTATTGTCATATGTATCACCTCTCTGATATCTGACAGTCTCTCCCGAAGCACCATATAAAAAATCGTTTCAATAAAATCTCCATATTTTTATTATTCGGCAGGATTTTTCAATTTCCTTTATTTTTTATAAAATTCATACAATTTTTTTATTTCAGATAATTCATGGCATCTAAAAGATTGCTCACACCGACCAGCTTGATACCTTTTACTTCTGTCATGGATTTTCTGCAGACTTCCGGTAGAATACAGACCTCAAAGCCAAGTTTTTTTGCCTCCTGCACCCGCTGTTCTGCCATATTTACCGCGCGGACCTCACCGCTTAATCCGACCTCGCCAAAACAGATGGTTTTCTCATCGATCGGTTTGTCCTTGTAACTTGAGATCAATGCAAGAACAATGCCAAGGTCGATTGCCGGCTCATTCATTTTGATTCCTCCTGCGATATTCACATAGGCATCACAGTCACCCAGCTTTAAGCCCAGTCTTTTTTCCAGAACCGCCATCAGAAGATTGACACGGTTAAAATCCGTTCCTGCCGCTGTTCTTCGCGGAATACCAAAATTACTGTGACATACAAGTGCCTGCACCTCCAAAAGGATTGGTCTAGTCCCTTCCATGGAACATGCCACAACAGAGCCGGACGCTCCCTCCGGCTTGCCGCTCAACATATATTCAGACGGATTTTCCACTTCCACAAGACCATCCTGCCGCATCTCGAACACACCGATCTCATTTGTGGAGCCAAAACGGTTTTTTACACCTCTTAAAATACGGTAAGCCGCATGCCTGTCTCCCTCAAAATAAAGCACGGTGTCTACCATGTGTTCTAACACCCTCGGTCCTGCCACCACTCCCTCTTTCGTCACATGTCCCACAATGAAAATGGAGATTCCCATTCCCTTTGCGATCTGCATCAAAACACCTGTGGACTCGCGCACCTGTGATACACTGCCCGGTGCCGAGGAAACCTCTTCGTTAAACATCGTCTGGATGGAATCGATTACAACGATCTGCGGTTTTTCCCGGTCAATGACTGCCTTTATGGTGTCAAGATTTGTCTCACACAGCAGTTTCAGACTGTCCCCGAAATTTCCGATACGCTCTGCACGGATCTTGATCTGCTGCAAAGATTCCTCCCCGGAAATATAGAGCACTTTTATGTTATGCTCCGACAGATTCCTGCACACCTGAAGCAGCAATGTGGATTTTCCGATTCCGGGATCACCTCCCACTAACACCATGGAACCCTGCACAATACCGCCGCCAAGTACACGGTCTAATTCTTTCATGTCTGTTGACACACGCTTGTCATAGGTCATCTCGATCTGGGACAGAGGCAGTACCTTTGCCTCTGACGCTGTCGCTTTCTGCTTTGCCAGTGTGCCCGCACTCTTTTTGTCCACCACTTCTTCTACAAATGTATTCCATTCCTTACATCCCGGACACTGCCCCATCCATTTGGACGATTCGTATCCGCAGGACTGGCAGAAAAAAATACTTGTTTTTCCTTTTGCCATAAAACCTTCCTTTATTGACAGCAAAAGGAGTTGCCGTTTCTGACAACCCCTTATCATTTCTTAGCATTTCTGAATCTGAACTTCTACCGGTTTCTCTCCAAGTTCCACACTGACGGTTAACTTGCCACCGAGATTTGTTTTCATCTTACCTGCGCTTGCTCCGTCCACTGTAATTTCATACTCAGTCTCTTCTTCTAACTCCAGTGTGATCTGAGCATCTTCCGGTCCTTCCACGGAAAAAGAAATTCCTGTGTCCGTTGCATTCAAATGATATGCCGCTGTTCCCGGTACGGATTCATAAACAAACATACCATTACGCTCCAGCTTTGTGATGTCTTTGTAAGTTTTTACCTTATAAAGATCTCCCTGATGCCCGAAGTTATCAAGCTTTGCCTTTGCATCCAGAGTGTAATCTCCAAAACTGATCGTTCCATCTGCTTCTGAACGAATTAATTCACTAATAGCGCTCATCTTTTCCTCCTGTGGTACAGTCCTTCTCTGCCTGCTGCACCGTAAAAATTTTGTAAAATCATTATAGCTCAACTACATTTCGATTGCCAGCATTTTCATCATTTTTAAGGATTTTTTTATTTTTGTGTTACTGTTCCTTTACTTCAAAAACAACTGCATTCTTTTTCGTAGTGACGATCACTTCATCACCCTTTTTCACCTTGCCGTCTAAGATTTCTTCTGCAAGCTGATCCTCGATCTCATTCTGGATTTTGCGGCGGAGTGGTCTTGCTCCATATTTCGGTTCGTATGCTTTTTCCACAATATAATTTTTCACGCTGTCACGCACATGAAGTGTGATATCCATCTGGCTCTTACAACGGTCTGTCAGATCTTTCAACATTAATGTGACGATCTGTTTCATATCATTTTTGTTCAGTGAACGGAATACGATGGTCTCATCAATACGGTTTAAGAACTCCGGTTTGAAAATCCTGCGCACTTCCTCCATCACACTGTTTTTCATGCGCTCGTAATTCTGCTTTTCATCATCCGAAGATGCAAAACCTAGTTTTTTCGGCTCCACTATGGACTGTGCTCCTGCATTTGATGTCATGATAATGATCGTATTTTTAAAGTCCACCTTGCGTCCCTGGGAATCCGTGATATGTCCATCGTCTAACACCTGGAGTAAAATATTAAATACATCCGGATGCGCTTTTTCGATCTCGTCAAACAAAATCACGGAATACGGATTCCTGCGCACTTTCTCGCTGAGCTGACCGCCGTCCTCATGTCCGACATATCCCGGCGGGGAACCGATCATTTTAGAAACACTGTGTTTCTCCATGTACTCCGACATATCCACGCGGATCATCGCCTGTTCATTGCCGAAAACAGCCTCCGCCAGTGCCTTGGAAATCTCCGTTTTACCTACGCCTGTAGGTCCTAAGAACAGGAACGAACCGATTGGTCTTCTCGGATCTTTTAAACCGACACGTCCACGTCTCACCGCTTTTGCCACAGCCGTCACAGCTTCTTCCTGACCAACGACACGTTTGTGCAGCGTTGCCTCTAATTTTTTCAGGCGGGCTGCCTCGCCTTCTGCCAGTTTCTTCACCGGAATTTTTGTCCAGCCGGAAACAACATCTGCCACATCATCCTCTGTGACAGACAGATTCTTTCTGCGGATCTCACGCTGCGCTTTTTTTGTCTGCTTCTCAAGCTCTGCTTCCAATGCTTCTTTTTCTTCCTTGCACTGTTTTGCAAGCGCAATATCGGAATTGCTCAGAGCATCCTCTAACTGTAATTCTTTTTCTGTGATCTGATTTCTCAATTCCGCAAGTTTCTCTGTATGGTTAGACACGCCAAACCGCACTCTTGCTGCTGCTTCATCCATCAGATCAATTGCCTTATCCGGCAAAAAACGGTCATTGATATAGCGCGCTGACAGGCGGACTGCCGCCTCGACTGCCTCATCCGTGATCTTTACATGATGATGTGCTTCGTATTTACCGCGAAGCCCTTTCAAAATTGCAACTGTCTGTTCCTCGCCCGGTTCCTCCACCATCACAGGCTGGAATCTTCGCTCTAGTGCAGCATCTTTTTCTACATATTTGCGGTATTCTGTGATTGTCGTTGCTCCCATGATCTGAATCTCACCACGGGCAAGTGCAGGTTTTAAAATATTAGAGGCATCAATCGCGCCCTCTGCGCCACCGGCACCGATGATTGTGTGAAGCTCATCGATAAACAGCAAAACATTTCCTGCTTTTGTCACTTCCTGAATCACTTTTTTGATACGCTCTTCAAATTCTCCACGGTATTTTGAACCAGCCACAATACCGGATAGGTCTAAAGATACCACTCTTTTTCCCTGAACAGAGTCCGGTACAAGGCCGGATACGATACGCTCTGCGATTCCTTCCACGATAGCCGTTTTACCAACTCCCGGTTCTCCGATCAGACATGGATTGTTCTTCGTTCTTCTGCTTAGAATCTGAATCACTCTCTGGATTTCTTCCTCACGTCCAACCACCGGATCCAGTGCTCCTTCCGTTGCAAGCTGTGTCAGATCTCTGGAATACTGATCCAACGTCGGGGTTCCCTCATTATTTTTCTTTTTTCCCGGACGGCCATTCTGAAATTCTTCGCGGTAAAGATTTGCATCTTCCCCCATCGCAATGAGAGTGTCCACAAAGACTTTCTGCATATTGACGGACAGCGTTGTCAGTAATCTGGATGCAACACAGTCTGTCTCTTTGATCATGGCAATCAGAATATGTTCTGTTCCAATGGCATCTGCATGGAATCTGACTGCCTCCTTCTCTGCATTCTCAAGAACTTTTGCTGCTCTCGGTGAATAACCATCTGATTCTGCTACTGTTGTTCCCTCCGCCGGAGCGATCAATTCTTTGATCAGATCTACAATTTTATCTAACTCTACACCATTCTCATTCAGAATTTTTGCCGCTACTCCTGAATTTTCCTTCAATAGCCCAATCAGTAAGTGCTCGGTTCCGATATAATTATGATGTAATGATTTTGACATTTTGCCGGCGATATCAATCGCTTTTTTGGCTTTTACAGTGTATGGTAATTGCATGTTGTCTCCTCACATTATTTATTAGGTGATTGCAAACTCTCCTTAAGCTATTTCAAATTGTTCAAAATCAACAAAATTTTCGAAAACACGCTTCCGCTACGTGTCACTCGCAACGGTACTGCTCATTCTTCGCAGTACTTCGCAAATTCATATAAAATCTGCTTCGCAGATAGGAATTTGCTCACTCTTGAATCATCTTCGCACGGTCTGTGCAGTAAATGCACAGACCTGATAAAAAATGTCGCACCTGCCTTCTAAGTACCGGCGGTTCCACAGTGTTTTCTCAAGCTTTTGTTGATTTTTCACAATTTAATTTACGTTATGAATGATTTTCGCAATTACCTACATTCTATTTTATATTATAAATCATTTAGGTCGAAAACTTCCATTCCTTTTTCATTTTTCACAGAAGTTTCATTTTTTTGCGGCACATCCATTTTTTCATTTTCTGTAGATGATTTTTTCTCGGACTTTTCTTCTGTCACTGATTTCTCAGAAGTGGATAGAATTTCATCCTCATAATCATTCCATTCGCGGTAAGCCCTGTTGATTGGATGTTCTTCCTCGATGTACTCTTCCTCGTCATCGAAATAATCGTCCTCATCCTCATTTTTTTCTTTTTTTCGGAATCCATGGAATTTTCCCAAGAAAGGTTTTTTCTCGGTTTCTGTCTCTTCGTTTGCTTCGTCGTCCTCGTTCTCTGGCTCGTCAAGCTCCGGATCGTTGTCCTCTGAGAGTTCGTCTTTTCCTTTTTTCTTTCTGCCAAAGAGCATGATATTCAGTATGATCACAACTGCGATTGCCAATACAAAAATAAGCACAGCGATCATGTTTCTGGAAAAGGATTTTGCATCTTTATATTTCTTTGAGAGTTCATCATACTCGCTCTGCAATGCTGCAAGATCATCCGAAGAAGAATCCGCTGTCTCGGTGATATTTCCATTGACACGCTGGTAAGTGCCTTCTGCTGCATCATACTGATACCAGCCTTCGGTTCCATCCTGGTTCACTCCATAAAAGATATAGAAATCAGATGCTTCCTCTCCATCCTCTACCGGAAGCTGGTAAGCGGTCATCACGGTATTTTCCGGCATTTGCAGGGACACCTGCACATAACTCTCCGGCAGTACCGAATCAAGCGGTGCCAAAAGTGGAATCACATAACTGCTCTCACCTGCAGTAAACTTCATAAAATCATAGACAACATCCCTGGTCTCATCATAAATAAAGAATCTGCCGGTCGTTGCGTCCACATTGTCTGTTTCCAGATAGATCAGAGAAATTGTTCCTTTGTCAAACGTCAGACCTCTGCATTCCGTTCCACGGAAATTAACTGTTGCTTCTGTAAAATCAGCCGGAATCTGTTCCTCTGTAAAATTGTCTGCGATATGGTAGGTCGTGTTATTGATCACAACATCTGCCGCTGATACCGGAGTTTCCGTTGTGTCCACTTCCTCAGTATCTTCTGGAGTCTCGCTGTCACCATTTCCGTCGTCTCCGTTTTCACCGCCTGTAGTTGTCGTCTCACTTCCGGTGGTTCCTGCTGCCTGTCTTGTCACAGTGATTTTATAAGTGGCTGTTGTTCCGTTTTCTGCCTTTACAACAATCTTCACAACATTCGCTCCGACGGCAAGATTCGTGTTTCCGGTAACCGATTCAACGGTTGCCTTTTCATTGACCGGTGTTGCACTCACTGCAATACTTGTCACGGAATTATCAACCGTTGCCGTGTACTTTGTGGTGCTTCCCTTAAAAGCCGGAGACAATGTTCCCGGTGAAATCGTCAGCGCCTTTAAGGAATTATCTGCGGATAAAGCTGCCGTATTCGTATTGCTTCCAGTATTGTTGTTACTTCCTGTTCCAGAACTGCTTCCATTTCCCGCATTTCCATTGCTGCCGGAGCTTCCGTTGTTACCGGCACTGCTGTTATTTCCTGTATTGCTGCCTGCTGCTTCGTTTTTGACCGTTACAGAAGTGCTGCTGCCTGCCATGGAATCCAATTCTTCTTCGGTACCGTAAATAACACCATCCGTAGCAGAAAGCGAAATAGAAGCTTTTCCCGCACTGATTGCTTTTAATGTCACACTGAAGCTGTCACTCGCTACCGAAATACTTCCGCCGCCACCGCCATAAGTTGCATTACAGCTCACAAACTCCAGAATGCCGGCATCATAGGTCAAAACCATATTGGCATATGCACTGTCCCCGGATACACTTAATGCTTTTGCCGTTACCGTCACAGTCTGTCCGATATTCAGGGAACCGGCAGACACAGCGATCGTTGTTTTTCCGGAAGCCGCCTTGGCATGCATCTGCGGTGTCATAAGGCAGATGCATAATGTTAACAGTGTAATGATCACACCTAATTTCTTTTTCATTTTACTCTCCATTCTTATGTGTGAAAATTGTATTTTCTCACTAAAATAACTCTTTCTATCCACACAGCCCTATTACTGTTCAATCTGTGCTGCATTTATAATATGTTTCTGCAAAAGCACAAGGTCTTTTACGGAAACTTTTCCATCTCTGCTTATATCCGCAGCCGCTGCATACGCACCGGAAAGCTGTGATGTTCCAAGAATCTGTTTCTGCATCATGACCAGATCGACCACAGAGATTTTTCCATCTCCATTGATGTCACCGTAAATGACAACGTCATACTGCTTCACCAGTGTTCCATTTGCATATACTGCAATTTTATTACCTGTTCCGACTGCACCGGTATTTTCTGTGCCATCTGCTTTCAGCACTTTGACCGTGCCGCTTCCCGCTGAGATATTGGCAAGTACAGAAGAAGCGCCTGTTCCCGGTGTAATACCTGTGATCACGGTATCTCCCAGTTTATAGGAGGTAGAAACGGATACGCCGTCCGCAACCGTTGTTCCACCACTTTCCGGTGTCTGGGTATTGTCTGCCGCCGGCTGCTGTCTTACCACATTGATCGTGTAGGTTTTTGCCGAACCGCTCTGTGACACACAAGTTACGTTGATCGCATTATTTCCATAATTCAATGCATAAGTTCCCGCCCCGGAAACTCCCGCTTTCGGTGCAACTGCCGAAGCACCTACATTGATCGAGCTTACCTCGGTTCCAACGATCACGGAATAATCGGTTACTGCTCCCTGGAAAGACGGTGTCAGTCCATATCCGCTTACGCTGAGAGAAGAGAGCCAGTTATTCGGATTACCACTGTCTGAAAACGTCACTGCTGACTCCGGCATATTGCTATACACCGGAATACGGAATATAAATCCCTGTGATTTATCCGCATAAGCCGTGCTCATTGTTTTTCCTTCTGACATTGCCGCCTGCACATTTGTCATGTACTGATGTGAGTATATGCTGTTCATATTCACCACATTAAATTTCTGGAAATATAAGGTGTTCTGCCCTTTTTTCACATAATTATTTCCAACGATACCAGCTCCACCATTAATTGATTTATAAATAGAATTCCAGTCGTTATTTTTCGCATAAATCAATCCGTTGACCGTCGCAGACGCAGACGATGTCGTATATGCTCCGATATTAAAGTAATTGTAATATCCATTATAGCCAGAGTAATTGCCAGAGATCAAAGGACTTGTCCCCTTATTTCCCTGCTCCTGCTTACATCTTGCAGACAGATGATAAGGACTGACACTCAAGTTCTGTCCCACTTCCATGAAAGTATCTGCATAGCTTCGCGACGCTCCGTCTGTATCGCTATAGTTTCCACTCATGAAACTGCCTGACAGAATATTTCCAACTCCTGTCACGTTCTGATATGGCGCATATTCTAACGTTTCAAACTGAAAAATATACGTGTCATTCAGGTAATTTCTCGGATCCATGCAATATGCTATGTAATTGGAGGAGGCACTTACCCAGCCTGCTCCGTCATAACCATACCATTTGTTGGTCGCCCAGTCATAAGCCCCCGTCTCCGTTGACTTTCTCGCATCATTGGAAGAACTCTGCACCAGATTCCTTCCGACAACACTCTCATTTGCAATGACGGTATTCCAGTCTAGTCCTGTCTGTACCGGAACGAACTGCCAGTCTGGATACTTCTGGTGCAATGCCAGAAGTGAGTTACAATAGCTGTCCGGAAATCCTGCTGATTTTAACGATGCAACATATTCTTCATCCGTCACCGTTGTGGTGTCTCCCTGCGATCCATCCGCAGAAGTCTGTCCGGTTACTGCCAGATAGGTTCCGCAGATCCAACCTGCATAATCCACACCATTCTTATTAAATGTCACATTGTACCACACAGTTCCATTTGTGGTTGTCTGTCCGAGTACATTGACTGTCTGATCTCTTTTTACCGTCGTGACCGGAGAATATGCCGTGCTCGCACCTGTCCTCACATAGACATTGCCGTTCGTGTTGGTGACAACTCCGGCTGCACCCTGTGCTGAATTATCTGTGATCGTACTTCCGGAAGAGGTATCTTCTGTTGAAAGCGTGATAAAATCTGACCGGATATATCCGGTGGATGCCATTCCATTATAGGAAATCTGTACCTTGTACCATTTCATTCCATCGGAGCCATCCACTTCATCTATCACACGGACTGCTGTACCCGCAGCTAAAGATGTGATCTTGTCCCCATCTACCGGAGTCTTTCGCATCTGTACCGGTCCATCATTCAAAACACCCGCCGTCTCCGTATACGCATAACTTTCCAACGGTTTTACCGTAATGACCGCAGTCGCTGCTGTCACACCAAAAATCGTTGCAAAGATAAAGCTCCGCCATTTTCTCTGTTTTATATTAAGGTTTCTTCTCATTTTTCCTCCAGATGCCTTCGGTATTCCCCTAAAAAGGCACAGTAAATCAAGTTTATTATATTTAATTCACGATAGAGCGTCAACCTTAATCTGGTAAATATAGTAACTGATATGTATGATACAGCAAAGTGCTCAGATACTGTCTGAGCAGTAACGATGTTTTGTCCTTTTTTCCACATTATCATTGTTCAAAACTAACAATAATCCCCACAAAAGTCCTCCGATAGCCAAAAAGCTTCCCACGATCAAAGGCAGGTTATAAACATAAATCTTTGCCCCAGCCAGCACAACAATGCCAGCTACCATTCCAAGCGCTGCGATAAATGCAACAATACCGCATGTAAAAATAAATTCATAATCCAACTTTCTCATCCTTTTTTACCTCCCATGGAAAACAGCTTTTGTCATCAATATAAACATCCGCATAAATCTTTCTTCCGTCTGATCCGTACCTTTCGATAATCTCCGGCAGATTCTCATTCACTGCATCAAATTCCAGTTCCCACTTCCTGCACCATTCCACTGCTTCCTCTAACTGATTTCCACAGCGGCACGTCCACAAAATAATCTGGCGTCCCTGCCTTCTCAATCCTTTCAGCAGTTCAATCAGTGCTGTATTCGGCTGTCCGATCTTTGGGAAGCAGTCCGTACAAAGTGTTCCGTCAAAGTCTACCGCAATAATCTGATATTCCGTTTTCATCTGCCATGCTCCTCACTTTCCGTCATTTTGCCCTCTTTCTGCTTCCCATTATCCATATTTTCTGTCCATTAATTCGGACAGTAAAAGACCACCTCACGAAAAATTTCATGAAGTGGTCTTTTTACCTTTCTTATATTTTGTTTTTTACGCAAATAATTTTTTTACCATTTCCGCATCAAACACAACCTGTTTTACATGGTCTACTTCAATCTGATACAGTGCATTGGCTGCTAGGTGCTCTGCCGCCTGCTCCAGATCACGGATTCCCGATGTATTCTTATACTGCTCGATCAGTTCATCCAGTCCCTCCTCGGTCAGAACGATCTCACCCTGCAATAATCCGATCCTCTTTAAAACTTTTGGCAGTGCAAATTTGGAGAAAATGATTTTTTTCTCTTCCTGCGTGTAATCCGGGATATCGATCACAGCAAAACGTGACATCAGCGGGGCACTGATATCTTCTTTTACATTGGCGGTCGCGATCGGATAGACGCCGCCGGTCGGAATCATACATTCCATATAGTTGTCTGTAAATCCGAGATTATCTAATAAGGTAAGAAGCACGTCCGCCGGATTGCCGTTTCCTTTTCCGGATGCCGCCTTGTCAAGCTCGTTAATGATGAACACAAGGTTTGACTCGCCTGCCATCGAAAATGCATCCATAATAATACCCGGCTTTGCATTTCCGTAGATACGGGAACTTCCAGTCAGCTGCTCCGGGTCATTGATGGAACTCATATCAAGTGTCGTCCACGGCAGTTTTAAAATTCTTGCCACCGCATAGGCAATCTGTGATTTTCCGGTTCCTGCCGGTCCGACAAGCAGAAGTCCGTAAGCCGGAAGTGTGTGCGTGCGGTTGATCTGGATGATAGTCTCCATGATACGCTGTTTTACTTTTTCCATTCCGTATAGTTCTTCATCTAAAATCCTGCGCGCTTCCACCGGATCGATTGCTTCAAAATAATTATTTTTCCACTGGATATTCGTCATAATGGAAAGTGCACGCTGCGCGTGGCGGCGTTCCTCGGCAGACACTTCGCTGGAACGTGCAACTGCTAAATTTCTTCTCGCCCACAGTCTGATATTGTCCGGCATGGTTCTTCCTGCGCAGTTTAAGAAATCCGAAATACTCTGGATACTGGTAAGCTTCATGCTGTCGCCGCTCTCGTCTAACTCTTCGTCCTCATCCTCCTGCTCCGGTGCACTGCTCGATAAAAGGCGTTCCATCACATACTGTAAAAATCCATCCGCCGCAGAGAGTTTCGTTCCACCGTGAAAAGCATTTTCCCTGATTTTGTACACGGCATAGCCGTCCGCCCTGTTTTCCCCGGACAAAAGAACGTTGATACGGTTCTCCCCAAGCCATTTGATCAGATTCACAAAACGTGCATCGATCCGCAGGATATTGGAACGGAATGTCTCGTCCTCCTCCTTAAACTCAAATGCTGTCCACTGGCTCTGGTTGCAAAATACTCCGGTGGAATGATGGCTCCACTGTTTTTGCTGATTGTCTAACACCAGGATCGGATCATCCGGTGTTTTTTCGGAACTGTCTGATGTAAATGCGGTATATGTACATACAAACGCTTCTTTTTCCTCTGAAGCGCTGCTGAAATCAAAAACTGGCATACTTTTTCTCTCCTTTATTCTCCGATACTCTTTTTCTGTACTTATCAAACCATAAAACAAAAAAATTTACAAGGAAGTTTTTCGATATACTTCCTATAAATATGAAACTTCTGCTATTCCTGCTAAAACTAATCATGGTCATATGAATACTGTAACGAATATTGACGTTACTGTTCACTCAGCACCTGAACACCATGCTGTTCAGGTGCGTATGAACGTGATGCGGGTGTGAGCAGCCCCCTTTTGCGAAGCAAAACTTTATATGGGGCTGCGAAGTTACAGTTCGCAGGGTAACCTGTGAACTGTAACATATTGACAATAGGGGTAACTGATTCTATAATTCAATAATAGGAATTATTACTAATTTAAGGAGGTTATGAAATCGCAAGGCATCGCTTTGTATGCCGTCCGATTTCATTATCAATAAATCATGGAGATTGATATTATCGGTTTGATCAGTGCCTGTTCCTATGCTCTCGACTGCATCGAGGCAGAACTGGTAAACATTAAAAATAAACACGGAAAACGAGTGGCTTATATCAGTGTGCGCATGGGGCAGTATTTTGATCTGCCGGAGGATGCCCTGCAGGATCTCGCAATCTGCGCTCTGTTGCACGACAACGCCCTCACACAATATATTTCCGAGGAATTGCAGGAGCATTCCGCGGCAGACCTGACCGCTGACCTTGTGGCAAACACTACGAACCTGCATTGCATCTACGGCGAACAGAATCTTGCAAAAATCCCTTTTAAAACTGACGTTACCAATGCAATCCTATACCATCATGAGCACGCGGACGGCACCGGGCCATTTCACAAAAAATGGGATGAAGTTCCTCTGTCTGCGCGCATTATCCACCTTGCCGATGTGGTGGATATCATCGGGCACAGCGGTGCATTTGAAACACAGAGATGGGATATGGTAAAACAGTACCTGATCCGGCATACGGATAAACTTTTTGACGCCGCATGTGTGGATGCTTTTTTCCATATATTTTCAGATAACGAATTTGCAGATTTCAAAGATGACTCCTTTGAAACGAAACTCTGGGAGATCGTTCCGAGAGAAAAACAGACCTTTGACTGGGAAACCTGCAAAAATATCGCCGACTTTTTTGCGCAGATCGTCGACTATAAATCTTCTTTTACAAGCAGACACTCCATCGGTGTCGCAGAGAAAGCCGCCGCATTTGCAGCGTACAACGGCTACGATCCCACACAGGTCCAGAAAATGTATCTGGCCGGCGCACTTCATGATATCGGCAAAATGGCAATCGACAATGATATTCTGGAAAAACCGGATAAGCTGACCGATGAAGAATTTTCAAAAATGAAAAACCATGCAGGATATACTTATCTGATTCTGTCCAATATCAACGATTTTGAAGACATCCGTGACTGGGCAGCATTCCACCACGAAAAACTGAACGGAAAAGGCTATCCTTTCGGCAAAACTGCCGCCGAATTAAACGAGCCGGAACGCATTATGGCGTGTATAGACATTTATCAGGCACTCACCGAAAGCCGCCCTTATAAACAGGGTTTTTCGCATGAAAAAACCTGCGATATTCTCGATGATATGGCAGACAAAGGCTTTATTGATGCCGGCATTGCACAAAAGATCAGAGTCTGCTTTCAGAATACAACGATCTGATTTTTTGCGTTTTATCTTTACGAAAACATATTTTTTCGTTACAATATGGTGTGTATATGAAAAATCACGATATCATATTCAATGAAAGGAATCAATTATTATGTCAAATCCAATTGTTACAATCGAGATGGAAAACGGCGATATCATGAAAGCAGAGCTTTATCCTGAAATCGCACCAAATACTGTAAACAACTTTATCAGTTTAGTAAAAAAAGGTTTTTATGACGGTGTCATCTTCCACCGTGTCATCAACGGTTTTATGATCCAGGGCGGCGACCCGGACGGAACCGGAATGGGTGGCCCAGGCTATGAAATTAAAGGAGAATTTTCCCAGAACGGTTTCAAAAATGACTTAAAACATTCAGAAGGTGTTTTATCCATGGCAAGAACTATGATCCCGGATTCTGCCGGTTCCCAGTTTTTTATCATGCACAAGAACTCTCCACACTTAGACGGCGCTTATGCTGCATTCGGTAAAGTGATCGAGGGCATGGATGTTGTCAATAAAATTGCGGAAACAGCAACTGATTACTCTGACCGTCCATTACAGCCACAGGTAATGAAAACCGTGACAGTTGAAACTTTCGGGGTTGATTATCCGGAACCTGAGAAGTGTTAATTTAACAGAATTTCAGACATCATAAAAAAAGGACTGGTTTTTGAGGGGACACCTCAAAAACCAGTTTTTTTTTATTGATCCATACTATTCTCTATTTTACACACTCCAAAATGATTTCCTCACACCTCTCATATCCCAGTTGCGAACTGTTCAAGGACAATGAATAATTACTTGCCATTCCCCATTTCTGGTCTGTGTAGAAATTATAGTTTGTTCTGCGCCTTTTATCTGTTTCGGTTATCATTTTTGCGGCATTAGCTTCTGCGACATTGTATAATTTACAGATACGCTGCACTTTTTCCGGCATATCCCCGTGTATAAAAACATTCAGCACATCCTCCCGGTCTTTTAAGATAAAATCCGCATTTCTTCCTATGATCACACAGCTTTCTTTTTCCGCAATTTTCAGGATCACGTTTCTCTGTGCTTCATACACCATATCTTCCACTGATTTCCCTGTGATATCACGTCCGGAAAATGCATAGGCAAATAAGCCTTTCTTCGGAGACAATTCCGCATTTTCCCGGATATATTCCGGTGCAAATCCTGACTGCTCTGCAATCTGTCCGATGATATCCTTGTCATAATAGGAAATTCCAAGTTTCTTTGCCACTTCTTCACCGATAAAGCGGCCGCCGCTTCCAAACTCTCTGCTGATCGTTATGATTCTCTTTTCCATAACTGACTCCTCCTTAACTTAAACTTTCCACCTTGTTTTTTCTGATCCTCTTCAACAATACATATCCCACCAGACATGCGGTAAGCTCGGTGATTGGAAATGCCCACCAGATTAACGAAACTCCCATCTGACCGTTTCTGGCAAAAACAGAGAAAATGCCGGCCAGCGGTAATATAATTATAAGCTGTCTGAGCAGCGAGATCACAAGTGATTCCATACCACCGTCCAGTGCCTGATAAATTCCCTGATATGCTACATTGATTCCCGCAAAAATGAAGCTGATGGAGATGATTCTCATCGCTCCAATGAAATACTCTCTGGATTGTCCCGCATTAAATAACGTCGCAAAAGCACCCGGGAAAATTTCTGTGATCGCCACACCAACGACCATAAGTACGATCGTATAAATCAGTCCATACCTGATTCCGTCCTGAATCCTCTTTTTGCTGTGCATTCCGTAGGCAAACGCAATAATCGGTGTGATTGCATCCCTGAGTCCAAATGCGAGGAACAATACAAACTGCTGCACTTTATAGAACAATCCATATGCGGTCTGTGCAGAAGGACTGAATTTTAAGATCAGATTCATCACATAAACCATGATAGACATCAATGCCTGTGCAATGATCGCCGGAAGTCCGATCGCATAGATTTCTTTTATAATTCCGGTATCAGGCTTCATGTATCCCACACCATGTTCAAACTCTTTATTTAATTTCATATGAAAAATAAATAATAATGCTGCCGATGCGACCTGACCAATTACAGTAGCATAGGCTGCACCCTCTACGCCCATTTCAGGAACCGGTCCGATACCGTAAATCATGATCGGATCAAGAATTATATTTACGACCGCACCTACCACCTGACCGATCGTAGAATAAAGGGAACGTCCGGTCGCCTGTAATAATTTTTCAAATAATGAGAAGAAAATGATTCCAAATGAAACCACACAGCATATTCTTAAATAACTCATTCCCATTGAAATCACTTCCGGATCAATGGTCTGTGATGAAATGTATGCTCTTACTCCAAAAATTCCAAATAAGAAACATACCACATAAATAATTATTCCGAGAAATAAACTGTTGCCCGCCACTTTTGCAGCTTTTTTGGCATTTCCCTGTCCGAGTGTCCTTGCGAGAAGCGCATTGGTTCCGACACCCGTTCCAATTCCTACTGCCACCATAAGCATCTGTACCGGGAACACCAGTGTCAGTGCGTTAAGCGCCGCTTCACTTCCTACCTTCATGTTTCCAACAAAGGCACTGTCCACAATGTTGTAGACCGCCTGCAATGCCATCGATAAGATCATCGGTATTCCCATCTGTACCATGAGCTTATTGACCGGCATCTCCTTCATTTTGTTACTTTCTGACATACATCCTCCTTGTTTTTCCTCCTTGTTTTGCGGCACAAAAAAAGTGTGTTCCTATCACAATAAGCTGGACTTACGCTGATAGGCTACACACTTTTTTCATGTCTTTCTATTAACTTTAAAATAAAAAAACGAGTAACATAACTGGATTTACGCTAGTCTGCTACTCGTTCAGGAATTATTATATTTTTCTTTTTGGGAAAAGTCAAACGAAATTTTGTTGTAATTTTCTTATTTAATCAATCTGATTCGCTGGAAATGTTTAGGTCTGTCAACACATCTTTCAACCACAAATAACATTTTGTCTCAGAGAAAATATCTCGTATCTCAGTTAATGATGTATTGAAGCATATGTCTGATGATTGAACAATCTCTCCAATCACATCACACTCCTATTTCTCACATTTTCAAAACTCTCAATCCTATTGAGAGTTTTTCACCTCTTCCTCTGCAATATCATATAACTCTGCTAGTTTTCTCTGCAGAATACTCTTATCAATCAACTTAGTTTTATATTCAGCAATCATTGTCTGCGATAAACTTCTACTCAAAGAATATTCAACGACATCCGTATCAGCATTTTTACAAAGAATCATTCCTACACTCGGATTTTCATGAGGCTTCTTAATATCTCTATCCAATGCCTCTAAATAAAAGTCCATTTTTCCCATATATTCAGGTTTAAAATCATCAATTTTTAAATCGATTGCAACTAAGCATTGTAACTCTCTGTGATAAAAAAGAATATCTACATAGTAATCATTATTTCCCACTTAGACATGATATTCTTCATCAATGAAAATAAAATCTCTTCCAAATTCAAGAAGAAATTTTTTCATATTTTTCAAAATTGCTTTCTTTAAGTCATATTCTTTATATGGTTCTGGCAAATCAAGAAAGTTTCATAAAACTGTTTCATTCTCCAAATATTTTGTGATGAATATCCTCTAATTCCAGGTTCTTTACTCAATATATATCAGACAAAGCTTTCACAGTAGACTTGCCCCAACCATTTACATCAATTTGTTTTGAAACATATTCACCGATAGACCAATATAAATCTATAATTGTAGAATTAACCTGATACTCAGCTTTCTGTTTTGCCGAATGAATCATTCCAAGCACATCATCAAATATGCCTGTAATTTCAACTTCGCTCATACCTTGTTCTCCTTATTTTATTTTATGTGTCATAGTTTTACTCTTTTATTATCCCATTTTATACAACTTATCAACCTCAGCTTCATATACCGCCTCAGTATGTGTATCGAACAGCACCCATTCCACCAAGTCAAAGCTGTCTGGATTATCCTGCAGACATCTATTAACTGTATGAACTGCAACTTTCGCTGCCAGCTCTACCGGAAAACTGTACACACCTGTCGATATAGATGGAAATGCGATTGTTCTGATTCCATTCTCCATTGCCAGCTTCATAGAATTAAAATAACAGTTAGCAAGAAGTTCTTCCTCTTTATTCCTGCCACCATTCCATATTGGTCCAACAGTATGAATTACATAATCACATGGCAGATTATATGCCTTTGTGAGCTTTGCCTCTCCTGTCTCGCATCCATGAAGTGTTCTGCACTCGGCTAAAAGCTCCGGTCCTGCTGCACGATGAATGGCACCATCAACTCCGCCACCTCCCAATAGAGAATTATTGGCTGCATTAACGATTGCCTGCACATCTGTAATTTTTGTTATATCACCTTTAACTGTCTTTATTATGTGCATCAGTTCCATCCTTTCCAGATATCCGGCTGATAACCAAGTGTGGACTGCTTTCCATTCCTTACTACCGGAGTTTTGATTACCTGCGGATTCTCAAGAACTTTTTCCAGCTTGTCCTCATCAGCAGTATATTTAATGAGTGCAAGCAAATCTTTGTCTTTGCCATCCCAGTTAATCATCTTCTCCAGGCCACCATTTACCTGTGCAACAGAGTTAAATTCGCCTTTGCTCATACCTTTTTCTTTCATGTCAATGAACTGATACTTGATGCCACGCTCCTTGAAGAAACGCTCCGCCTTCTTAGTATCATTACATTTCTTAGTCCCAAATATCTGTATATTCATAATCAGTATTCCTTTACTATCTCTTTATCTATTCCGTACATAGCCTTAAAATGTTCGAGATCTGCCGGACTTTTTATCAGCATTACCTCTTCTATCTTACCTGCATGTATATCCTTAAAGCCTGCTACCTGCTCGCCATTACAAATGCTTGCTTTGATTACAGGCTTTTTGTTTTCCTTATCATATGACTGTTGAGCTTTTTTCTTCTTAAACAGTCCCATTTTGCTCACCTTCCTTCGCCTGTGCCATCAGCATAAGCTTCTCAAATGACCGTGCAAAACGCTCATCATCCTCATTTGTCCGCTTCCTTGGTCCCTTAATATGATTCTTAGAAGAACCTCGTCTTGCTTTCTTATTAAGTTGTCTTTCCATAAGCATCCGGTCAATATTCTCATCTGTGTACCACTTGCCGGATTGATGAATTGCATATGCACCCTTGCCAAGTGCCATTGCAGCAACACCATAATCCTGCAACATCACAATATCTCCCTTATGACAGATACTGATCAGCTTATAATCTACCGCATCTGCCCCAGCGCCAACCACAATTACTTCACTATAATCTGAATATAATACATGGTTCGTGTCACACAGCAATGTGGCTGGAGTATTATATTTTTCCGCAATCGCTTCTACAATGCCCACTACCGGACATGCATCTGCATCTACAAATATCTGCATTTTCCATAAAATCCGCTTTATTCAAATATAATTTATGTTCGCATTTCAACTTCTTTTAGCCCGCTCATTTTGGCGTATTTCCACATTCTGTTTAAGAGATCCTGAGAATACCTCTCAAAGTCCTTTTGAACAATGATATTATCTACTACTTGTATCCCCTTATTTCTCTGTTCTATTTTTATAAGAAAATCCTGCTTAGGCAACTTGTTACTCTTTCTCTCATTGCATCTTGCACATGACAATACAAAATTCCATAACTTATCATCTTTCACAAATGACCACGGAATAAAATGATCCACATGTATATTCTTTCCAAGCTTTTTCCCGCAATAAAAACAAGTATCTTCTTCAAATTCTTTTCTTAATATTTCTCTGTAAACTGACAAATCTTCTCTCTTAGGCGTTGCCAATTCTAATTTATCTATTACACGCATCAACACATTATCATCATTTATTTGTTCTAAAAATCGTGCCCATGCATAATAATTTAACTTTTCTAATTCCGCTTTGTACTTCAACATGAAATCATACACTCTGGGATTGAGAACAATTCCATCTTCTTTTAGATTGAAACTGTAAATTATTCCATCAAAGTCATCATACAAAGCACCAATAACAAATCTTTTACACTCTACTGTTACCTGCTTAATAATTTTATTTTTAATATCCGCACCAAGTGATTCAAATTCCAAATTAATAAATATATTATTTTCTTTAATAACATCTTTAAATATCAACTCGATCTTTGAAAACTCTGATTTCCCATCTTTTCTCATCTGACGCAAATCATATTTCACTACTAAATTCCAATAATTATATGCAAATCGACCAAACAACTCTTCGTAACTATATCTGACACCTTGTTCCGTCATCTCTCCCGAAAAAGCGCTATCTAACAAAGACTTTATCAATCCAAATTTATATGTGTTTCTCTTCTTGCAAGCATCTGAGAATACAAAATTAAACAACGACCAAATTCTGTCTTCGCTTACAACATATTCAGTTATAGCTCCAGCTTTTAGATTCCATCCTGCCATAAGCGAACCTCCCTTCATCTAGTCTTTTATCTTACTATCTCCTGTTACATAATTAATCTCAATACCTAGCTACACATTATAGGCACATACACAAAAACAGCCCGTACCCGAAGTCTCTACTATAAGTCTAGTTCAAAATTGTCATCATCTATATCAATAATCTTTTTCGATACCTTTTGAGATTTCTTAACCGCCTGTGCTGTAACTTTCAATGTCTTTTTTTCTTCTTCATCACTTGCTTTAAATAAACTATCCACGAATGACTTAATATCCATTGATGATTCAGTTTCTTTCTTCTCATATTTTTCTGAATATGATTCTGGAATCTTCTTATCCTTCATTTCATCGGTGCTTTTATTCAATGATTCAGCCAAAGCCTTATTCTCTGCGGTATTTTTGTTATACCAACAAAATTTCTTAGGATTCCGTCTCCATTTAAACATTTTAAGTGTCTCTCTTGTCATTTCATCTGGTTTTCCATCAAAGTATAATTCAATAGAATTATATTCATAATTGTTTACTATTCTCATATCTCACACCTTCTTTTCAAATTCCATACTTTGATCCTATTTCTACTACTTCCTGTCCGGAAATCTTTTTCGGTATATTAATCCGCTTACTCTCGCCATTGTATTTATCAATCGAGATCTGACTTCTTGTTATGTTATGATAGGAAAAATCACATGAATGTTTACTATTTAAATCCATACGATTCATTACCACCTTTATTTAAAGCTAACTGCAAGTTTGGATGTCATGTTGTTCTCCATCAACCAATTTAATATATCTGGGGTTAAATCATGAACACTTGCTTTTCCAGATGCCACTTTCTTGAGGAATGCAATAATTTCGGCACCATCTTCTCCAAAACCCAAACTATTTATTATCTCGTCTGCTTCCTGTAACCCTTTTTCCATCTTGTCCAGATTATCCTGTTTAAAATCCCAAGAAGCCCCTAATTTAATTTTATTGGATGCATAATCTACTTTTTCTCGCTCTGGTGCAATACCTTTTATAGTCTGAAGCATATTTATCTTTTGGTCTGCCACTCTATGATAGTAGTTTGACCATTCTTGAAGTATTGCTTTCTTAATATTAAATACTTCCTTTTGCAAATAATTAGCTGTAGATTCTTGTATCAACCCTCTCGATACTGCATCACATGATGATTTAAGCAAGCCAATAACCTTTCCCCTAGTTTCCTGCGAGATAACAAATCCCAATTGAGACATACTGTCTGTAACAGCCTTAACCATCAGATGATTCTCACTTACTACGTTAGAGAAAATCTTATCGTTCTTTTCCTGCTTCTGTACATCATTAGAAGATTTTTCTAATTCATATATTTCTTTCATAGCAATTATGCTCTGATCTAATAAATCTACTAACATTACATCACCTTCCAATCCATAACAGTCTTACTATCCGCCTCAATCGTATTGCGTGATTCCACATATCTCGTACTCAAGTCACCACCATTATCTACAAAAATATTGCCTCTTCTTTTTTCAACATCTCGTGCAACATATTCAATATCCTTTTGTACTGCCTGTAAAGTTGACAATATACGTTCAATTTTTGACAAAGGGTCTTTTGAGAACATCAGCAATGTATCTAAATCATCTGTACTCGCAATGCCCTTTTCCACCTCACTAAAAGCTACTGAAATGGTCTTAGCATCTTTTTTTATTCCATCCAATACCTGAATATTCCCATGAATATTAACCAATGAACTGCTTGCAGTCTCATAAAAGAGCTTTATTTTGTCAATAAGATCTTCTATATCTTCATCGTCAATATCCTCATAATCCAAATACATACCAATTTGTTCCAGTAACCGATTTGCTTTTTCTTTTTCTGCTTCCGCAACTTTTGGAATACGCGTATATATCTTTTCATATATCTCACGAATTTCTCGACGTTGTGGAATTGGATCGTTTAACAGAATTTGTTCATCTGGTATCAATAACTTTGCCTTCTGAACTTTGCGTACATCGGAATTAAATTCTGTCGCTCTAATAAACACCTGCGATGATTTCAAGTTACCTTGAATAATATTGTAATACTGCGTAATCACATCTTTTACTTTTTCATCATTATTCAAAAGCATATTCACAAGCGAATTCCATTCTGTACAATGTGAATTTTGTACAGTTTTTTTCAGATTTTTAGCCATCAGATTTGTTGTTGGAATACCTTCAACTTTTGTTCCTGTAAACACTCCTTGCATTATCTCTCGTATCATTTCAGTAGCAATCGCACAATCTTGATAATCTACTGATTGATTATCAAAAACATTTACAGTCTGAATAATTGTTTTTTTCCACTTTCCAACCCATGTCTGAACTCGATACACCATCATAGCAGAATTATCAAAATTCCAGCTTCCATTTCCTAATGTTACATATGCCAAAAACGCCTCTAATACACCTTGCGTTTCTCTATCTGCTGGCAAAATTGTCAACGCATTCTTAGCTGCTCTTTTCTGTCTTTCAAATCCTATAAAGTCCTTTGTAGCTTTTACACGATTCAAATTATCCAAAGATACGCCTTCTATCTGCCAATTAATTGCGGATATCAAGAATCTTTTATTTATTTCATCTCTAGCTTTTGTAATATTAACAACGTCTTTTGTTGTTGCACCTACATTTAGTTCTCCACCATCAATCCAAATTTGTAGTGTTCTCTGTCCAAGCAAAAAATCCGCCATTGCCGGATCAACTTTCGGTACGATAGGTTCTGGTGGTTGAGTAATATCTGGACTATCCGATAGTTGTTTTATTGGTTCTACAGATACTTTAACCGGCTTATCACCTTTTCTTCCTGTAAAAGTTGGAATTCCTAAATCGTCAAAAAATTCAATTGGCATTCCACCTAAATATTTTATACCGTTTTCTTCATACTCCAGATCTGATGCATTACCCCAAACTCTTATAAATCTTTCGACTCTGTCTGCTTGGCTTTCTTCAACTTGCTGATGAATATAAGTACTTACATATAGACTCTCAAATGGAATATCATTAATTCTTTCAATTGTAAATTCAGGAAAACTCTCCTTTTTGAATAGATAATTTCTCATAGCTCTCTCAATAACATCTCTTAACAGATATCTAGGAGTTCTATAATCCGGCTGCAAAATACACATATATAGATTCGTAATTGCCTTTTTAGTAAACGGGAATAACGATAATTCCTTCCCCTTTGCAATTTCGATTGTATCCCAAAGAGATTTTTCCTCTCCTTTATGAATAGGATACTCTTTCATAGAAGCACCATTCTTCGCCCAGTCATCTAAAACATCACCACGCAAAGACATTGCATTTAGATATCTACCAACAAATTCATATAGCGAATTCTGATCTTCACCGAACACATCATTTGGAATAACAAAGAATTGTGTAACTCTATCCTTATGGTTATCCATAAAGTTAACGTTAAAATATTTTTCAGTTGTTCCTACGATAGAGGAAATTCTACAAAGTTCTTGACTTTCATACATTCCAGTATGTTCAGTAGTCAAAACATTTAGCAGCGCAACATTTACACCTGTAAATGCTGTAATATCCTCAATTAATAAAGTAAGATTTTTTCCCTGTCTTTTAATCTCTTTTCTAATTTCCACAAAGACCTGTTCAAAATCTCCAGGTTCCAATCCAGCACATGTCTGAATAACCTTATTTACCAGCGTATTCATATAATCAGCCAGTCTTTCAGGCATCTCATCATCAGCAAGAATGGCATTTGCCATTTTCATAGCATTTTTAGCTGCACCATTAGTATACATATCATCGCAAAAATTAACATCCACTTCAAAATCTGAAGTTTCAAACAACGCCATTACATCTCTACTATCACCAGTTTCATTTTCAGCTACTTTTTGATAAATACGATCGATAGCACCTTCTTCTTTCATTAGCTTTAACTGAAACTGTTCATATTGCAATAATTCAACTAATCTCTTCTTTTCATTATTACTAATAATCTCATCATTTTCATCATTCTTGATTTCAACAATGAAATTTTGATATATCATATCTTTAAGCTTCTTATTGTCAATCGTTGAAGTAGCTCGAACAAGTCTGTCATACACAGCCTTATTCGGTATATTGGCAACTTCAGGCAATTCAAGTAATTGCTTTATCGTTCCCTTCAAACTATTATCACTTCTACGAACAAAAAGGACTACTTCATTTTCTGGTGCTGACTGTTCTAATCTAGCCGCAAACCATCTAATAAGGTGTGATTTTCCAGCACCACTTGAGCCTATCACTATAATAAACTGATGCTCATTTTCAGTATTCAAAACATATTTATTAAATACTTTCTCCTCAGACATAACTTTGTCTGTTTTACTATCCCACTTTTTTCTTATATGAATATTTTGAACAGGCACATGAGTAGCTAAGAAATCAGCTTGTGTACTCGTAACAGTATCAATGCGAATTACTTCACCTATTCTACTTTTTGCAATTTCTGAATTCATAAGCTATCTCCTTACTGTTACATGAGTAACTGTTGATTTAATTGGATGTAGTTCTGCTTCATATAGGAACCACATATCACCACTATCAAGTTTGTGTGATAATTGGATAATTCCTTCATCATGTAATGCTCGTAAACCACTTGACATGGCAAGATTGATTTTCTTATTTCCATCAATATCGGATAATCCTATTTCCGCATACGGCTTTATTGCAGCCACAAAATCAGTAAATGTGTACTCTTCGTTCTTTTTTAAATTGCATACTGTTAAAACGGCTTTTAGATATGTATACATGTTAGGCAATAAAAGCATATCATGAAGATTACCAAGTCCCAAATATGTAGCCCAGAACCTCCAAGCTCTCATATCATCTTCATACACTGGTTTTCCTATAACTTTTGACATATGTTCTACTAACGCGGCTTCAGACACTCCTTTAAACTTAAACACTTGTTCATTCATCGATATATATTCTTTTGATACATCAAAGAATAATCCTTCCGATATTGTATCTATATTGCCCACAATATATTCTCGCATTGAATCATATGATGATACACACTTTGAATCTACTGCCAATGATACATCACCTTCTTTTACGGAAATAAGCCCTAACTGTTTTGCTGCATCACGAACCGTTCCGAAATATTTTGTTGAACCACCCAAATTCGATGGTTCTAACAACTCTCGCAAATCGCTTTCCTGCATTGTTCTGCTTTTAATCGCTTGGCAAAGGGCATATACCCTTTCCGGAATTGCAGATGTTTTCATTCTATCTTCAAACATATTTCTACATCCTTTCTATTAAATATTCTTCAAGTACCGGTCCATCAACAATTGATGAAACGGTTTTACCTATTTCATTGCAGAAAATATCTTCTTTGAAAACATGCAATAATCGTATTTCGCCGGTTTGTAATGTTTTCCGCAATCTACTAATTTTCTTATATATGCCTAAGTCTTTATTTCCATACAAAACAACAGCATCTCCTGCAAAGAAATAATAATCTCCATGTTCAACCAACCGAACAAACTCATTCATTCCCAGCAAATTTACATCTGTCCATTCTGAAATGCTATTTAACAAATTAAAATAACTGCTTTGGTCATCATCATTTATAATTACAGTTGAAAATCCTCTATTAATTACATTTCCTATTAACTCTGTATTATCACTATCCGCAAATAAAATAGCCTCATTAGAACTAGCAAACATATTATTCAACTCAACAGAAAAATTTCTTGTTGGAGCCGGAATTTTCTTAACCAACTCAAATCTATTTGGATCTGATTCAACAATATTCTTATGATTGTCGCAACCAGCACAATATTCTGAAACCATACTATATGTAGAATTAAAGAACATCTCTGACCAACACATTCGCTTTCCAAGCTTAACAGAACGACTCATGGTCTTAAAATCTCTTTCATTCTTATTCCATTCTTTAGTACGAACGTCTTCTATCAACAGTTTTGTATCCTCCGAAGTCTGCAGTAATCTTTTATCCAAAATAGATATTCTGATAAAATATACCTGTGTATGAGGATCTACGACCATATCTAAAATCTTAATCAAATTGTATCTTCTTAACAGAAGAATTACATAGATATTCCACTTTTGATCAACTGTACTGGTATCCTCCGCATAATCCACACTATTATAATTAGGCTTAACAGATGTATCCAAAGTATATGAATCTATTCCTCTTGTGGAAGTATGGCTATTAAGCATACTCTCCCATCGTCCAAGAATTTTTTCACTTCCAAGAACTTTGTCAGTCATAACAAATGCCGATTCCAAATCCTCTTCTGGATATACACACATCACACTAAGACAAGGAAGACCGTCTCGTCCTCCTCTTCCCAACTCCTGATAATATGCATTGGGATTATCTGGTACATATAAATGTAAAACTGTTCTGACATCACTTTTATCAACCCCAACTCCAAATGCTGAAGTTGCAATTATAATGTCAAACTTGTTTTCTGACCACTCTTCTATAATTCTAGAACGCTCATCAGACTTCGTTTTTCCAGTAAATGTCTCAACATTTGTAATACCTATATCTGCTGCCATTTCCTTAACCTTTTCAGCTTGATTAGGTCTCATTACATATACTACCATTGGTCGAGGTAAACATCGTAATAATTCTCTTGTTTTTTCATTCTTATCCCGATATGAAGTTGCTGATACCAACTCAAATCTTGGTTCTCTTCTTAATGCATCACATCTTATTTCAATCCATTTATCTCCAGAAGCAAACATACTCTGTAAAATCTTAACTGTTGTTCTTTCGTACGTTGCAGATAATAACACTGTTTTTAATTTAGAATTCTTTTCGTATAAATTATTACGCCAAGGTTCCAAACACTGATAATCAACTCGAAAAAAATTACCCCATTCAATTACAATATGTGCTTCGTCTATAATAAGATTTCTTAAATATCCAGCATCATTAGCAGTCTCTATCACTTGTTTAAATACTTCATTCCTAATAAGTGCTTCAGGAGAAATAAACAATAATCGTAGCTTTCTGTTTTTTATTCTATCTATAATGCTTCTCTTCTCTTCACTTGCTAAATCGCTATAATAACAAGCAATTTCTGCTTTGGATGCAACTCGAATATTATCCTTTGCAACTCTAACTTGATCCATTGCTAATGATACAGTTGGTACAACAGTGATGGTCAGTCCATCCTTTTTTTGATACGCCATAGTTTGTGTAATTAAACTCTTTCCTCCACCTGTTGGCAAAGAAACTAATGCTGTATACCCTTCTGGCATATTAAGTGCCCCATTAACCGCAAGTTTTTGACGTATTGATTTGAATCTCTGGAACCCCGTTAAACGATATATATTAGGTGTAACCCCAAGAAAATATCTTTCATCTTTTTTTGGTTCTATATAATCTTCCATGAATCCTTGCTTGATAATATCTACATTGAGATATTCTGGCAAATTTAAGGTTGCATAACAAAGACCTTCTGAGTCGATACGGAGTCCATATTTATTATCTGTGATATCAATATCAATAGGTAATCGTACAGCTGTCTGAAAAACAAGCAGATAATTTCTAAGCGAAATCAAAAGGTCATCCAGCGATACTCTGTGTGTTCTATAAAAATTCACATACTTAGACAACCTATATGCAGTCATGTATCTATATTTTTCTATTCCGCCTCTTGGACAATTATTTGTGCTTATCCCACCTAGTTCATTATCCAAAATTCTTTGTATGCATTCTTGAATCTGCTCTTTAATCATGCGTCTTCCTCACCATTACAAATGCTGCTGCCTCGAGTTCTACTCTAGTTGTCCTCAATGCTTCAAGCACCGTCTCATAAACCTGTTTTTTCTGTTCAATTTCACCTGCATCTACACCAAAAAACTTAGCTTGTGCAACTTCTGCATTCAACGTCTGTTCTATACTAGCTGCTGCTTGCTTTAAATTGCTACTAGCTTTCATTTTTTCCTTTACCTGATTTTTGGCTATCTTCATTGATGCAGAAACAAAATTTATCCACGTGTCCTCTGGATAAGTTTGTCTAAACCAATCAATATTGGAACAACCATATCTTTCTTTAATATGTAGCCCATCAGTTTTTACTGATCTCCTACCTAGATGCACTACATACCTTCTAATATCAGATGTTGATTCTCTTGAAACGGCATCAATAAGTTTTAATACCTTATCTGTAGGTACATGCTCATACTTTTGTGTACTGATAGGTGTTATGACTTGATCAGCAGAAACATAACTCTTATATTGTCTTATCGCAGTTAAAGGAATCCCATTTTCCAATAACAATTGCTCATTGGGATATAAATTCCAAGTATAAACGATTCCTCGCCAATCGAAGTCCGCTTCAAGTGCAAAAGCTGTACAAGTTCCTTTATATGAATTCATTGCATTATCTACAATACAATCAAAGACCTCATCCCCTGGTGCAAAGAAGTGTAAATAATCATTTTCAATAGAAAGTTCACGATTAAAGGTTCCTACAATTTCCCTGCTACCTGTAGATGTTTTATTTCCAGTTCTTTCTTCGTATAATTCCCTAACCCTCCTTGAGAAGGCATTTGATGCACGATTTACATATTCCATCCAATTCGGTGGTATCAACATTGAGTTTTCTGCTGACTTTATAGAGAATGAATTTTCATTAAATCTCACAACACCGTTTTTATTAAACTGACCTTTTAATCCTGCAAGATTTGCCCATCCCATCATTGTATTGGCAAACAATTCATTCTCATTAGACGTATAGTAGTGTAAAAGTCTTTTTAGCTCTTGATTGAGTGTTGCATATATAAACGCTGCTGAATCAAAGTGTTGCTCTTCTCTCACTTCTTTTTCCATTCGCTGTGAAGATTCTATAATCTCATTAATTGCATTAGAAATACCATATCGGAAATCACTTGTTACTGCATGAATAATGCTCTCATTGATTTCATTCATAATAATTTCTAATCCACTTAAAGACTGAGTAAAGATATTCAATCCTTTATTCCAGAAATTATATAATTCTTCTTCCAAAGTTTCTTTTGCATAAGTTACAACCGAACATACATCTTTATCTGCTGGTCGTCCCAATCTGTCTAATCGTCCGATTCTTTGTTCTATAGCATTTGCATCCCAAGGCAGATCAATATGAATTACAAAGTCTGCTCCCTGAAGATTTCTACCTTCGCCACCAGTCTCATCACAAAGAAGTATTTTACATTCATCATCATTTTGGAAACGATAAATACTCAATTCCAATTCTTCTTCGTTCATATTTTTGTTAAAGAGTGCTATCTTTTCTTCTCCAAAATATGCTCTCAATACTTGACCATATTTTTCAAAGGTTTCTGCATAGTTTGTAAATACTACTACTTTTTCCTCATATATTTCCTGATCAATGAAATCAACTATGCTAAGTATTCTACTTGAATAGTTATATGGCTCTGCTAATACCTTATCAAGCTCTTCAAGCATCCATTCTTCTGCACTTTGCCATTCCTTTGCATTTTCTTCTACATCCTGATTAATAGCTAATCCGCTTTTTCTTTGCTGCTCAATCTCCTTATTAAACGCCCAAGATGAGCTAAAAAATGCTGTAAGTAACGGAATATAATGTATTTCAAAATCTTGTGCAGAAATTTCCTGTCCGCTTATCCAATCAACAATAGCTTCATATGTTGTATGCTCGTAAGTGTTCTTATCTGGATTAAGCTCATATTCGATTTCTCTGACTGTTCTATGTGGAAGTTCCTCTTCCATATACCTACGTCTATTTCTGATAATATTTTTTTCAAGCTGATAATTCTCGCATACATACAGAAGAGCCTCTTGTATTGCACCCTTACCATAGTCTTCACTCTCCAGATTTATTTCTGATAAAACCTTATCGAAACCTTCATCCTCAATAAGTCTAGAAATTCTTCTAAGGCCATTTTGTATATCATCAAACAAATCTGTACAATCATCATTTTCTAAAGGATTCTCACCATCTTCCAAAGTATCAGCAATATTATCTATATAGTCATCAAAATCCTGTAATACAAGGTATGTACTCTTGGTAATATTTTTTTGTTTTTCTACAAGAGTTTGAAAATCTTCTATTGAAAAATGGTCATATTTGTCAGGCATAATAAGTTGAAGTAACGCCAAATATGCTTCTTTCTTTTGTTGAACCGGAGTGGCTGATAACAACAAAATATTCTCTAAACGCTTACTAAGCGAATGAAAATATGTATATAACCTTTTGTTTGTTAAAAGTTTATGAGCCTCATCCGCTATAACGAAGTCCCAACGGCTGTTAATATATTTCTCAATATCTTCTTCCGCAATAAGTTCAACATAATTATCATTCACGTTATTTCCTGGTGTTATTTCAAACTTAATGAGTAATTCCGCTCTCCACTGTGCTACAAGAGGTCGTGGTACTGCTATTAAAACTCTCTTATTTGAATTATGTAATGTATATACTTTTAAAACAGAGGCAGCCTCAATAGTTTTACCCATACCAACTTCATCTGCTAACATCACTCTACAGTTTTTTTCTTGTAAACAACGCATAATAGTTCTGAGCTGGTGTTCTTTTAAAAATATCTTACATCCTGCTAATTCTTTGAATCCAAATACTGAATTATCAAGAACTTTTACAGTTTTACTCACGACATTTCTTCCAAAATACCACGCAGGATTCTGAAACTCATAACTTCTAAGCTGCTCTGCTGGCGAAATTCTGCCACAATTAAATGGTGCATCTATAACGTCTTCTCTAACTTTTATAACTTTATCTGTAAATTCTTCTTTGAGGTAATAGTAATACCATTCATCCTCCTTAAGTGCTGACAATATCTTATATCTATTTCCTCTATAAATAACATAAGATTCTCGATGCAAAGTACATCTCTTTACATAGTCATATGGTAATTCTGCTTTCTCCGGTATATTCTCATAATAATTTCTAAATCCAAATGGATCTAAAAATGCCACTGTTACATTTTCTGTAAAATCATCCACTTGAATTATGCGACCTACAATAAAATTTCTTGGGTCATCAAATTCTGCTATTGGACATCTTATGTACATTCCTCTTTCCAAAAGCTCAACCTCCCTTATATTTCAACCAATGATTTGTAGTTTTCAAGACACTTCTCTCTTACTGCACACCATTGACACCATATATTTGCTTCTTTGTCGTAACTCGCATTTTTAAGATTATCCGGCAAAAACTGTTTTTTCTCTGCCGTCGTCAAATCATTGAATTTGCCAAGTAATACATTCTCCTGATTTTCATTTTCCAAATGCAGGTATATGAATTCTTCTTTCTTTCTCATCATTTCGAAATCAATATCTGTTACCTTTGGAAACTGTTTTATCTTACCATCCTGCAACGCTTGATGAATAATCGCACTCTTAGCATTCGATTTGATATCTGTTATCTCAGATTCGTTCAAAAATCTAAAATATCGTCTCAAGCGTTCTGCTGAATCATCAAGTGTCTCATTCATTATTGCCTCTGTGGCAATTTGACCTTCTAATTTACGCCGCACATTATTTGCCAGAATTATCTCTAGATATTTTGCCTGCAGGAATCTATCTTGGTACTTAGTACCATTTTCTATTAATGACTCTAATGCAAATCTATATCCACATATGCGTCTTCTAAATCCATCTAAATCCACAAAATTATTTGTATTTTTCCCCAAATCAAATGTGATATTTTGTCTCTCATGAACCTCTGTCGTATCATGAATATTTTTTTCTGTTTTAACCCCTAACAGTTTTAAGATATAATACAGTTCATTTTCTTTATCATCATCGTTTTTTATAAAGCTCAGTTTAACCTTACATCTATTAAACTCTAATCCATAAATCAGTGCATATCTTTTAAAATGTTTAAATTCTTTTCTTGACTTCACATAAACCTGATATTTCCAATCTAAAGGTTCGTATGCTCTTTCAAAAAACTCTATAGTCAATGGCCATGGAAATTGATCTTCTCGTTTTACATTCATATCAGAATCGGACACACACGCAAAATGATAAATTGTGTCAGGATCCTGAGTTGAGCTTTTCAATATATCCCCATCAATCTGCTGGAAGTCTCTGACAATCCAGTTTGCACTTTCACCCTTCTGACTTTCCTGTTTCAAATAATATGCCATTGTATCCTTTAAACAATCAAATGTGCTAGTTGACTCGATTTTTTCAACTTCTTCTAGTCTAGCTAATAATCTCAACAAAATATCCTGAAACTCCGTTTCAGCATCTGCGGTTGGAAGGATTTGTGTTTCTACAAAATCCTTCAATTTCTCATAAAAATGCTTAAAATTATTATTCTCATTTTCAAAATCTTCATAGAATATCTTTGTAATAGTATTAAGTGCCTCAAGTGTTTCAATCAGCTCATCTATTTCATCTAATTCAACATTGAAATATGATAACTTCGCTAATTGTTCGTTATACTCTATTTTACCATTATTAAGCTTGGATATTTGTTTCTTTAGCTTTTTCAGCAAATCAATTACGCCATCTGTTTCGCTATCGCCTTCCAACTTTGTCGCCCTAGAAAAATAATTTCTTGTCTGATTGAAGGTAGTAATTAATGATCCTACTTTCTTTTCATAGAGAACTCCTGAATACAAGCATTCTGCAATATCATTCATATTCTCGATTCTAATACCACCATTTTCACTGTCCCACATATTAGTAACAGCTACGAAAAAATGACCAATCGGATAAGCCAAGAAATGTCTTTCCCCAAATTGTTCTGGAAAATAGACTTTCAATATATCATTTACAGAATTATTGGCAGAATAAAACTGTTCCTTCATATATGAAAGAACTGATCCGTTCTTATGTTCGTCTGCATGAAAATCTTTAGCAGCCTCCTCATATATTCGTGCAACATATGCTGAAAATTCTGTAATATTATCAAACTCTACAACCTTTACATTATTTATATCCTTGCTTTTTTCAATGAGTGTTCCATTAGCTAATCTTCCAATTTGATCTGCGAGCATATTTCCTTCGTAGCTCGGCTGTAGCAATGTTGTTGGCTTAAATTCGTTATTGAACTGACTCTTTATATTCAAATCAAAACAGGAATAAACATCCAACCATGTTTGATATATCTCGTTATACTGCTGTTGATAATTAAATAACAACACGACCCGCTTGTATTTTGAAACCTCTTCAAGCATTGAAAGAATTGTTGGAGTAAATTGATGTATTCCATGAATAACTACAGTATTACAATCAACACTCTCTATAGCTTTTACTTCCTTACCTCGCCTTTTATCTTTTGCCACCAATGCTGTTTTGACAGCATTATCAATTTCACTTTCCGAAAAATTCTTTTTTAAATCAAAAATCTTGGCATCCTCACCTCGCAGAATTGCATTATAAGTAGCAACTAAATACATTTGCTCTTCCGTTATCTTTTTAATTTTTATATTTTTTAATAACAGACCCATTTCAGCCATCAGTCGAATACTATCCAACAATGCACTCTTATTGAATCGCAGAGATTGTTTTATCTTTTTCCATCTATCAGGTTCAATGTTTGGCGTCACTTTATCTAGTGTATTGGTTAAAATTGTGTACTGTTCAATGTATGTTTTTGTATCAAACCATCCTGGGTATAATGCTTCTACTAATTCTTCTACTGTTGCTAATTGTCCATTATCTAATTCATCATATACTGCTGACAATCCATTTACCATTGTCTGCGAAACGCAAAAATGTGCACAGTTTCTTATTGAATCCCAATAGGGTTCATTATTTATTTCATATGGATTGCTGTAAGTATATATTGATAATGACATTTTATACCTCCATTAAATTCTGCCACGAAATCTTGCTCTTTGATTTAATATCCTTCATCCAAACAACATTTCTGATAGCTCGTGTTAGCGCTACATACAATACTCGACTTTCTTCGTTAACTCGTTCATTTTGTTCCTGCGATACATCATAATTGGAATTATATTTCTTGTTTGGTTCATCTCCAATTCTAATTCCATATGCAAGTTTTTCATTTTCTACATACACATCTAAATCAGCTTTCTTCATTGATGAAATATCCATACCCATATATGGCATAATTACGCATCCATATTCCAATCCTTTTGCTTTATGAACAGTAGTACAAATCACTCGTATATCATCAGTCTCAACCTCAATATTTCGTGTGAGTTCTTCCTGCTTTGTCATAATATTTATATGCATACTGTGTTCTATCACAGTGAGAGTTAAGTAATCTACACTATATGTTTTAATTATTTTTTCTAATACCAATTCATAATTTGCTTTATAGAATCTTTGCTCACTATCGGTATTTGAATATTGATACCAAGGCTGACATCCTTCATAGATACTCCTCAGCAGCATTAAAATTGGTTGAACCCTAGTATCCATAATTATCTTTTCCCATGTTGTGTTCATCACAGTTGTGAAATACTGATTAAGTACATCTGTTAACCTTTTTACCTGCTCCTCTGTGCCCAAACCATGTAATCCTTGTATATCTAACTGAATTCCTACATAATTTGAATCTATCAAATTAAAAAGATTCACTGGATCTCTCGGGTTAAGCAGCGCAATTACCAATTTATACAAATCTAAAGTAGGCATAAGCTGATATAAATCTCCACCTACTTGAGTTTCTATAAACTCACCTCGAACCTTTGCTTCTTCCAAAATATTATGAATTTGCCAATTATCTCTTACTAAAATGGCAATTATCATATCTTTAGAAGATAGTTTATGATGCTTGGATAGATATTTTATAATATCTTTCTGCCTTGCGATTTCTGCAAAGAGCTGTTCCATCCTCTGCTCATCGCCGTCATACTCTAATTGGGTCACTAACTCATGTTCCGATAGATACGTCTCAACACTACTGGTCAGCGAATCCTTTCCTTTATGAAATGGCAAATACCCTTTTGAGCCCATTTTAGAAAATACTGCATCAAATTTATCTAATAATCTCTTATCAGTTCTATAATTTATGGTAAGTGAAAATTCTTCCCATTTTTCTTTATCTGTTCTAATCAGATCAAATGCACTAATTGTCGCACCTCTAAAACGGTAAATACTCTGCTTTAAGTCGCCAACTACAAACAGCTTTGTATCTTTAATCACATTTTGTAACTTTAAGAAAGAATCAATCTGAACATCATCAGTATCCTGAAACTCATCAATAAATAAGTACTTATATTTAAAACTACATTTTCCCTTAAATACTCCATTTACTGCATCGTTCAGTAATAGCATACTTTCTTTCAGATCTATTTTATTTTTTGAGAATATCTGCTCTTCGTATTCATTTTCTGCTGGTATCATAACCTTCATTATGACTTCATTAAAAAATGGCCACGCTTCAAATGTTCCTAGATTTTCTGCTTTAAGCTCTTTAATCCCATAACTCTTATTATATAATTGCTGTGAAAAATGCATTAACAACTTTCTGAACTTATGAACAGGCATTCTTAGTTGTTGGGCAAAATTCGCGTCCTCTTTTTGCTTTTCAACCAGAAAATTATTAAGATATTTCTCATATACTTGCTCTTTCGCATACTCACTTGAGGAAATTGCAAAATCCGCACCCAGTCCATATTCCATAGCACTGCTTTGCAAAACAGTTTTTGCAAATTTATGTATGGTCGAAATCTGCATTAAGTCTACAGCCTCTATTTCATGTAGCACTTTTTTGTTTTTAGTAAGAATATAACAATTCATAAAATACTGCTTTAGTCTTAACTTCATATTATCAGCAGCTTCATTCGTAAAAGTTATCATAGCAATCTCATCTACAAGATTATTTACAAATCGTTTTCTACTCATGCACAAATAGGCAATACGAGATACCATTGAGTAGGTTTTACCAGTTCCCGCACCTGCTTGAACAAGCACATTTTTATCACCCATTGCATGTTCAACCTTATACTGATCAAAATTCCAGCTTGTGGAATTTGCAACATCTTCAAGTATCAATTTTTGTTGTTCTGTATATTGTCCCTCTACAATAATTTCATCGTTATTCAAATCCAAATTATGTGTATAGATTTCAAAATTAAATATTCTATATGAGCCAGATGCACCACGAAAATCATTTCTTTCATCTATTTCTGCCAATCTCACATTTCCTTTATCAGAAATAATACCTCTGGCATTAAATCCTGCTTCCAACTTATTGCAAACGGATAACAAATCTATTTCACTCTTAACAAATGCAACAATCTTTGTTCCGGCAAAATACATTTCTATCAATTCATCTGAATCCTTTTCTGTTAATTCTTTGTTGAATACCTTCAGTAATGAATATGCATCCGAAACCTCTACAATTTGATCATCCTTTGCCTTATATGATGGTTCAAAATGTTGTCTTACTATAGCCATTGCTTTTTCATCAAACGGAGTACTGTTTAACGGCTTTTTCTTGACAAATGCATTTGATATCTTCTGCCCTAGCTTAGTTGCTGAATTCAGGTCATCCGAGAAAATAGTAAAATCCCTAGATGATACAATGTCTAACCTTACATCCTTATATTCTTTTTCTGATATAAACGGATAACATACCATTGATAATACAACAGGACTTATTGCAAACTGGTCATTCAAAAAATTCAGCCAATCAAATCTATATCCTCTTGCCTGTTTCTCTGGAGAACCATAAATTTGGGTTTCTCCTTGAATCACAATTTCATCAGGACCTTTCACATCAAAGATGTACTGAGACTGCCATCCTTTTACTTCAATGACCATAATTCCAACATTTTTTATAAGCAATGCGAAATCAAATTCACGATCATCAACCACCTCTCGATGATTGTAGACAACAACATCGTTAGGCAATAAAGAATACAGTTTTTCCCATACTAACGCTTCACCTTTATATTCAGTTGGCTTGTTATCCATCATTAATGCCATAACGTGTTATTCCTCCTAAATTTCAGCTTTAAGTATGCCTACAAATTCTTCTATATCTTTTGCTGTTGTATATTTGTTTATAGACACTCTAAGTACTTTTGTAACCTTATCTGCCAATCCAAGTGCCTGTATTACATAAGATGGTTCTCCAGCACTACAAGCAGATCCAGTCGACAAAGCCACCTCTTCGCTAATCTTCTTAATGAATCTCTCATTATGAAAATCTGTCTTGTCCACTACCAAACTAACAATACCAGGTAAACGCTTTGATATATTTACAGTTGTATGAATACCTTCAATAGTAGAAATACCTTCAATCAACATATCATCCAAACTTTTTATATATGCTTCATTTTTCTTAAGATCTCTAAGTGCTATTTCAGCCGCTTTGCCAAAACCTACAATATTATGAACTGCATGTGTTCCTGCACGGAATCCAAATTCCTGCTCTCCTCCATGCATAAATGCTGTAATAGGTACTATCCCATAAGCATCAGACTTCATAAATGCAGCGCCTATGCCTTTAGGTCCATATATTTTGTGTGCAGAACAAGAAGCATAATCGATTCCCATTCTCTTAACATCAATTTCTATCTTACCTAAAGCCTGTGTTAAATCAGAATGAAGTGCAATGTTATTCTTCTTACAGATTTCTGCCACTGACTCAACATCACTTATTGTCCCTATTTCGTTATTCACATAAAGCATTGATACAAGTGCTGTATTTTCTTTAATTGCAGAAGTAATTTCTTCAACACTAATCTCACCATCTGGAGTAACTCCAACAAATGAAGCTTCATATCCTCTATCTACTTTTTTCTTTACACCAAATAAAGATGTAGTAGGATCATTGTTTGAATATAATTCACCATTCAAATACTTACAGGTGTTTAATGTTGCCTTGTGTTCTACAAGAGATGTAATCACATGATTCTTGCCATCTCCATAAAACTTTCTATAATCCAAATATCCCTTAATAATAAAATTTGTACTTTCTGTTGCTCCAGCTGTGAAAATAATCTCATCCGGCTTTGCACCTAGCAACCTTGCAACCTTTTCTCTGGCTTCCTCGACAGCATTCTTAGCATGAGTTGCTTTGCAATAATATTTACTTGACGGATTTCCAAACTCCTCATTCAAATATGGAAGCATCGCATCTCTAACTTCCTCATCAATAGGAGAAGTCGCACTATTGTCTAAATAAATCATTTTTATTCTCCTTTCGAAATCATTTCAATTACACTAGCAGCAAATTGTGCATATTGATTTCTGAAATCCATTTGAAAATATCGATCTAACTCTCCCTTTGCCTCCTCTTCGCCATCAAATCCTTTTGGATCTGGCAATTTTAATTTATCAGATACTAATTGAATTACTTTTCCTGAATATCCTTTTATATTTTTATCAGGGTTCGCAAGAACTTCAACTTTTTCTAGCAAGTACAAATTTTTGATATTTCCATTTGTCTCTCTATCGATAAATACATAGTTAAATAAAGAATTCTTATACTTCTTTATTTCCTCGGGATATTCATACTCAAACGTCGCATTTGTACTTAACTTACATTCACATTTTCCACTATCATTTATGATGAAGTGTTCCACACTATATTTTTCAGAATCATTCAAAAATTGTTCTAATTCCTTAGTTTTATGGGGCTTGATTCGTATTCCATTGTTGTCAATATCAAAATATTCATATATTGTAGCAATAGATTTACATCTAAACTCCTGCTTTTCCTGTGAAATACTTTGGCTTTTAGTTAGAACAAATTGATAGCCAGCCGATATTTGCCTACTCGTTAATTCTCTTCCCTCAAAACAAGTTATGGCATAATTTATCATTTGTCCTTCCCAGTCATCTGATCTTATAATTTTATAAAGCCCATCACTGTTTTTCTTTGTTTCATATAAAGTAAATAATGTAGATGTTACAAAAACCCCATATATTGAATCAAAATTGTCCTTACGAAATTCTAAATTTATGAAACTTTCCAACAAGTATTTGATTATTAAACAATTTGGAGCTTTATTCTTGTCTAATACTACTTTTCGAAGCAAATTATACATAATATCTATTTCATCGTTATCCACCTTAAATTTCTTATCTGCATCTGCCAGTTTCTTGTAATATCCTTTTATTTCAGCCGGTGCATGCGTTTCTGTTACAATAGAAACTAAAAGTTCTTGTATCTTATCCAATACAATTAATTCTTCTCTAATATATTTTTTATTATGTATAATTTTAATTATATGTTCTCCAGAGCTATACTTGTTACCTTCGATCTCTTTTTCATTCTTCAACGTAAAATCTGTTGAGAATTCTATCAAACGATAACTTTCATGTTTTGATAACTCACACTGTAAAAAGTGCTCCAAAAGCATCATAAACGGATAATCAATATACGTATTTAATACTTTATTTTCTTGTTTTAATTTACTCCAGATTTTAAATAATTCCTCTGAGTTGTCTTGCGCAAACAGATAACCCTTAAAGATGTCTTCTGCATCTAGTCGCACTCCTTTAAGATTCACATCCAAAAATGCCTCAATACTTCTCTCCGCAGAATCTGTTTCAATAATCACATTCAATTGTGATTGTTCTAAATTCTTGAGAAAATCCTCTGCCTCTGCAATATTTGCAAAGAGATCAACTTTTTCCATGGCATCCCATATTTCCATGTATTTATCACGCTGGCCATAACAATCACTTCCGATTATTTCTTCCATTTCAGATTCAGGAATCTTTTCTAAATCAAAAAAATGATTACATAGATTTCTAAATCCTGGGAAACTTTCTACCGTTATTTCACAAGTCTCAAATATATCAAACCGTTCCGAGTATTTACTCTTTAAAAATAAAACTATTAGTGCGATTACCGTCGTACGTTGTTGTCCATCAAGAATCTCGTAATCGCTTTGTCTTTTTGTGAATATTAGGTTTCCAAGAAATTTTGATCCCTTCCTAACATCATTAATAAGGGTAATTAAATTATCTTTTGTCCATCTAATTTCTCTTTGAAAATATGGGACAATGTATTTTCTGTTTTCTTCCAAAGTTATTAATGGTGTGCTATTAGTACCGTTTCTAAATTGAATGTCTGCGCTCTTTATCCCATATAATTCTTTAACAGTTATTACCGTTCCAACCATTGTTCCCATAATTTTTCCTCTTTCCTGTTATACGGTATCTCCCTCACCCAATACTTGCAAAATGTACTTATCCATATTTCCAGCGTGATTGTACATATCAAGTAATAGCTTACTTCCCCTATCTATATGCGCTTTAACATACTGTGGAAAGTACTCTTCATCTGTCAGGTATCTTCCTTCCACCTGTTCTATAAGCACCTTAAAATATGTATCATTATCTCCAGTAATTGTTTGCCTATTTAGATCTAGCCCATCAGAATCTGACTTATAATCAGCAACAGATGTTTTTTCTAATATAGACCACGCTATTGCATGCTTTACCAATGTATATGGTTTGTAATTTGTTCTATTTTCTAGTTCCTCAAAGATTTCTTGTGTTCTCTTTGATGTTTTTAATCTAAATATCATTGGTTACACCTCAAAAAAGTAATTATTCTTAATTGTAGTTCTGTTTTCGTTTTCGTCATTGATTAACAGATACTCTTTAGAGACATAAGGTTTTACTATCTTATAGTACTCCTCATTTATTTCTTCATCCGTAGACAGAATAATTACCTGATCACTAATATTAGGGAAGAACTTCTCTGAGATTTCTCTCCTATGATTTGCATCAATTCTCGCATACGGAGTATCAATAATAAACGGGATATTCTGTCCTGATATCTCAATTATCGCCCAATATAATGCCAAGATAAAAATCTGACGCTCTCCCTTTGACAATCTCCCCAATTCAATCTTCTTATACAATCGAATTGGTTCCTGCCCAAAATCAGATTCAGACTTATTTTTTAGCACATTTATTGAAGTACCTTCCAACATTTTGACTAGTCGCTTTTCACCTTTAGTTCCAATAAGATTTGTAAATTCGGAATTACCCAAATTCTTATATAGTGTCAAAAGTTCCTTGCCATTGTATTCCTCATCTTGATACAAATTGAAATCAAAATTCTTTCCAATTTCAATATGCGTTATCAAATTATTCTTTCTATAAATTGACTTCAGTTTTTGAACAATAGCCTTTTCTAGCTTCCTTCTTATACTCACAGTCTTCTCTTCTAAGAACTGTTCCATCATAGAAGAAATACCGGAGCTTAGCTCGTACACATGCCTGTTCTGAGCATTTGATTTAAGAATATGCATAGCTTTATCTCTAGTTTGTTCTTGCATCTGCAATTCTCTATCAATTTCCTCTAATCTATGTTGTGAATCATACAGTATACTTGATAGGTCATCTTTTTTCTTTAAAATTTCATTTTCTCTCTGAGCAAATTCATTAATGTCCTCCTCGCTCATCGAGTTTTTCAAAATTCTATTAATTTCTGCTGTTCTTTCAGAAGCTGCCCTCCTTTTATTGACCATATCAACCATTGCTGATACATCGAAATCATCCAAAGACGATACAATTCCATTTACTCGACCAATATCCTCCTTTGATAAATCAAACATCATTTCCATGTCTTCACGGAAACCTTTTGGTCTAAATGTATCCAACAGATGATCCATTAACTGATCTACTTTTGCATCGGACACATCGCCTTTTAGTAAATCAGATATTACATCTCGTTTCAGCTTACTTTGAACGTAATAAAATATCTCACCTTTTTCTTCAAAATCTAATTGTGCCATAATAGGATCAGCAAAATTTCGCAGTATATAAAATGGCATAAGCCCTTCCACAAACAACTTAATATTTGTAAGTGATTCCGTTTTTACCTTTTCAGCTAAAGCATACTCATCTTCTAACTGTTTTTTCTCCTTACGTGAAATTCCTCCTGCATTTTTAAAAGCAGTCGCCAATTCAGTAAGTTGAATACCAATGTTTTCTAGTTCTTTTGTCAAATTGCCTACTTCGATATCAAGGTTTTCCTTTTCGGTTTCTAATGATTCTATCTGCTGCTTTGCCGATTCATATGTGTCATAGACCTCATCGTCATCATTAGAATTGTTCTTTGCTACATAGCCACCTGTGAATTTACGGATAATTTCAAACACATCCATTCCGCACATGGTGAATACTGCATTTCTAACATATGTGTTGTATGCACTGGTGGAGAAAATATTACCAACCTCTTCTCCGTCAAACAAAAAGAACTCAAACAGATCTGGAGGAATAATGCTACGCAAATAGTTCTCAAAATATGATAATTCTTGATCGTTCAGTAGCTTTCCATCCCTTTCTACTGTGTATTCCTCTGTAAGCTTTTGATTGGTATAATCCCATTTTCTTGTTATCACATAATTTCTAATATCACGCTCAATCTTAAGTTGTAGCGTTAACTGTACTTCCGATTCCACAACCTCCTGTTGAAATGCTTTTGAATTGATTAAGTCTTTAATTTTAGAAATGTAATGACTATTTACACCTACATATCCATATGCTAATGGTCCATACAAAGCAACTTTTATTGCCGTAAAAAGAGAAGTTTTACCTGCCCCATTTTTTCCACCAATGAGTACAATGTTTTTTCCAGCATCTGTTATCTCGAAATCAAATTCATTATTACCCTCATAGGAGCTGAAATTATGTAATTTTACTTTATTGATTTTCATTTTCAATCTCCTCTATTATTTCATAATGTAGCCATTGCTGATTCAATAGTTTATCTATTCCATCTCTAAGTATTTTTTGATTTGAATAGTTTTTATTTCGATAAACCGATAATAACAGATTGCGGATCAATTCCTCTGGCACATTATTTTTTTGAGCCAGATTTTCTAATTCAACAACAGTTTCATTATCAATCAAAGGTTCTTTATAGTCATACCACGGAAGTCTTTTCCCTGTTATTTCCTCATATAATTCCACTAAAACTCTTCGAGATAAGTCTAATTCTTGATCCCAGATTTCATCTATTGCTTTCAGTTCATCTAATGTTATAAGTTCATATTCCATAACCTGTTGGGTTTCTAACAACTTTCGAAGAATAAGTTTTCTTGCTTTCCAGTTAAATGGACCGAATCCCATATTACCTTGCTTATCACGATATACCGTTCCATTTCTTCTCTTTTTCTCTCGATATTCTTCATTATCTCGTATGCTTATAAGCCAACTTCTAAATTCAGCAAGTGGTATCAACTCTCTATGTCCACTCTTTATAAATCCATTTAACGACTTATCTTCTTTAACAACTGTGCATACCCAGCACCCAAAACGTGAATTACCACAGCTCTGTGTCTGACCACCTGCATGAATACCAGCAAAAGGACATTCTCCACTATCTGCATCAGCATAAAGCGATACCAACTCGCTATTATCTGATCCCCAAGGTGTTCTTCCGCCATCACACCTAAGTAAAACATCCCACACATCATCTGTGGTTAGTTCTACAATAGGGTTATAAACATATGCATCCTGTATGGTTTCATGTCGATTTAGAAGTCTATTTGCAAGTTCTCTGCCTTCAATTCTTCTCTTTCGTGCTATACTTTCTGCTTTTCTAACTCCAAGAAGAACAACCACTTCTTTTCCTTCCTCATCAATAACTCTTTGAATATATTCACCACTAGGATTTATTTTTAATCTATCTGTACACCATCTGAATGTTCCATTCATTCTAGGTGTAGGGAATCCTCTTCCAATTACATTTGCCCAAAACGAATTGTTTGGTGGAGGTGTAACCATAGCCGACTTTATTGGTAGCCCATCTCTATCTGCTGCCTGTCCCAACAAATCATTCATTTTACTTAAATATATTTTTATAAGTGGATTTTCAATTAGAGTATCCGAAGATACAATATAAACATTTTTATGTCTATCATCTGGATCTAATCCCAATAACATCTTATAAACAAGTTCTACCACGGTTGTGGAATCCTTACCCCCGCTATATCCTATAACCCATGGTCTGTCATCAGACTTGTAGACATACTTAATTTCTTCAATTAACTCCTCAAGCGTATTTTCGTTAAAATAACTATTCGCCATCTTTATCACCTCTTTGTTGAGCCACTTCGTTTAACAAACGCAAACTCAGCTCTTTTTTTGTGTCGTCCATAGTTTCAACGACATTTAATATCTGCTGTTCATAGCTGCTTTCCTCAGTGATAAGTGTTCTTCTACCAATAAGTTCATCTAAAGAAATCTTGTACAAATCAGCTGCACCATGTAAAAATTCCACATCTGGTGCCGTGGTATTCCTTTCTATGTTACTCACTCTTTGTTGAGACAAATTGAGAGCCTCTGCTAATTGTTTTTGTGTATATCCATATTTCTTTCTTAATTCAGATAATCTGCTTCCAATTTCCATAGAAATGCCCACCTTTCCAATTGTTTATTGTACTATAATTAAGCTTTTTTCACAATAAAATTTTGTATTTCCACTCTTGACTAACAATTATTTTGTATTATAATAAAAATACAAAGAATTTGTTAGTTCAAAAACAGAAAAGGAGGATTAAAACAATGTTTGTTTGTAAAAAATGTGATGAAGAGTACGATGAAAGCATGCGTTATAGTCGTGATTCCAGATACTGCAAGAAATGTGGAGAAGAACGTACTCAATATCTCACTTACCGACGTGACACTTTAGCTTCATTGCGTTCTATGCCTCTTGAAGCCAAAATAATTCAGACAAAGTATCTTATTAATCAAGCTGTTAGAACTTTTGGAGAAGATCACTGCTACATATCTTATTCGGGTGGAAAAGACTCTACGGTGTTATCTCATATTACTAAACAATTATACCCTAACATATTACATTTATTTGCAAATACCACTAACGAATATCCTGAAACCTTAAAACACATCCAATGGGAAATCAAAGAAAATCATACCAATATCATGATTGTCTATCCTATAGATTCTAAGGGAGAAATGTGGAATTTCAAAAAAGTAGTGGAACACTATGGGTATCCTATGTTCTCCAAACGCGTTTCAAACGCCATCAGAACATATCAACACGCAAAAACTCCTCGTACCAAGCAAAACTCTATTGATTACATAGAGCGCAACTTCAAGAAATATCAAAAATATATGGAATTACCTATTTCTGATAAATGTTGCGACAAGCTAAAAAAGGAGCCACTTCGCCGTAAAGCAAAAGAATTAGGGATGAAATGTGTTATATTAGGAATCCTGGCATCCGAAAGTTACCAACGTGAAAAAGCATGGCTTGAATATGGCTGTAATGTTTTTTATCAATTTAAAGACAACCAATGTAAGCCACTCTCTTTTTGGACTGATGATGATATCAATGAATATATTGAAAAATATAATGTTAAGATCCCAGATTTATACAATATGGATTATACAAGAAATGGTTGTATGTTTTGTGGGTTCGGAGTTCACCTTGAGGCTCCAGAATCCAATCGTTATCAAAAGCTGAAAGAAACTCATCCAACGCAATATGCCTATTTTATTGACAATTTTGGCGGCATGATGCTTCAATTTGATATAGTTGTATAGTTAACTATTGGGTATGAGACTTTCTCATTAGTTGATTGGTCGACCTCACAACACCATATATGGTCTTCTCTAGTTTTCAAAAACCATTAGATAATAGTCAAGTATAGATGTATATCCAAACTTGGCTATTATTTTATTGAAAAAGATTTGGTTTAAAACTTTTGCTATTCTCCAATAACCATTTCTACTAATATCTAATTTCTTGTCTTTCCATTCTTCTAGGCCTAATCTAATGCCTTTAGCATTCTATACTTTGTCTTGATTTTCTTGGATGTTTCTGCTCTTTCTGTGAATAATCTACCTCCAACTTGTCAGCAAAAGTACGAAATGCATTGGCTGCTGTCTGAACAACTTCTCGAAATCCTTTTGCAAGAAGTGCTGCTGTGACAGTAGAATCCTTTCCTCCGCTGAACGAGACAAACATATCTGTGATATCAAAATTCTCTGTCATGCTTCTGATATACCCCTTCGCCTCTTCCACGATCCGGTTATATCGTTCTTTATTGCACAAAATAAAACGTTCCATCTGTTTTTCAAAATACTGATAAGTATTCTGCGCTTTTAATTCTTCATATTGCTTTCGAATTGCATCTGCATCCTTATTTTTCAGATCTTTGACAGAAAATTTAATTTTTTTTCCATTTACAAAATAATTATTTCCGTTGCCGTTCCAGACAGAATCTTTTTCAAATGCAAACGGCTTTTCCAAAATGATTTCTAACAGCAGACGTTCTTCCTGAAACACCGGGCTTACATCACTGGTCAGCTTTTTTCCTTCCTGTCCACAAACCGGACAAGTCTTCTCATAAATTGGCACCTGACATTCTGGACACCAGAAAATCTCTGAAATGGCATCTGCCCGTCCGCCACAACTGGGGCATATACTTGTCTCACATCGATTATTTGTACATGGCAGATCCTCACCTGTTTTGTCATTTTTATTGTGGCAAATATATGTGATCATAATTGCACTTTTTCCTAACTTCTAAGACTTATTCTTATATATCAAGAATATATGTTCATTATAGTCTTAGATGTAAAGAAATTCAACATATTATTCTCTTGTGTAAAGACTTTTGGATTACAAACAAAATATTGCAGTCTGACATACTTACAAAAGCATGAATGTGAAATGGACGGATATTGTATTTCGTTGCGTTATGGAGATGAAACTCTCCCTAACGCAAAACGAAAACAATATCCGTCCATTTTACATAATAGGTTTGTTCTATTTCGTTAAGACTATTGCAAATACATTTTTGATGTGCTAAAATGTGTAGGTATAAAAAATAACAAGCAAATATCCGTTAGACGGTTTGAGTCAATATGTGGTGTGTTGGCTAATATAAACTAAATATCAACGCAAAAACGACCGCTTATTAACTATGGCGGTTATTTTTGTGTCAATTTATCTACAAGACGTACTATGTATGTGGTAAATAAACCACTCACAATTCTGCCAATAATTCCTATAATAAATTGCAAGGAATTGAACACCTTGAATTTTGCGACTACCAAATAGACACTCATCCCACAACCGGAGTTCCATAACGTAACTCGCAGATTTTGTAGCGCACTTCATAACGTTGATTGGGCATATATAAGCGTCCTTTCACAAGTCATTCATAACGTAAATGAAAGAAAAACGGTATAAACAAATATTATTTTCTTTGTGAGCTATGGAGATAGGATTCTAACAATCTTGGGAAGCACTGCTTCTCAAGATTGTTGCTCAGAAGCCTATCGGAATGTCCAGCGAACAGAAACATAATATTTCGTTTATGCCGTTTTTCTTTTTCATTACATATAAAATTCTGACATGTGAGAGGACGCTTATATCTGCCCTTCACGCCCTAGGAAAGCACCACAAAATCTGCTGCTCCACGGTAAGTTAAACTCCGATTATTTAAACAGATTTTTGAAGAACTCCCCAATCGCACTAAAGATATTTCCAAAGAAATTACCAATAGATGCAATGATTCCGGAAGAGCTTCCTCCATTTTTAAAGGAATTGTAGAGAGAGGCTGCGTAATCCACCAGTCCACTTAAATCAATTCCAAGAGAAGTAATTTTCAAAAGAAGATCAACGATCTTCTGTCTCTCATCATCAGATAAAGTGACGCCATATTTATCACAGGCTTCATTAATTGCTTCGTTGATACTCTTCTCGTCAGTCAGTCCTTTTTCTGCGATCAGTGACTTGATGTAAGCAATAAACTCCTCCACTTCCTGATCGGTCAGACCCTGAATGGAAGCTTCCAGTTCTCCGGTGACAACAAGTTCATTTAACGCTGCATCTACAACGTTATCCTGTACTGCTTCCCCGGTCATTGCCTCATATGCCTCAAAGATTCCAACCAGTGCAGCGGTTCCGGAAATTGGCTTAGGACCTGCAACGATGATATCTGCATCTGTAATTCCAGCAGTTGTCAGCGCATTTTTGTACATACCAACGGTACAGTATGTGATATTGTTCGTAGAAATGTTTAATCCATTTCCTTTTTTACGTTTTACGATCACGACAGAAGACCATGACTTGCTTCCAATTTTGGAAGAATCCACATAGGAATCCAGATACTGATGCTCCTGTGCATTTGTAACGTAAGTCACGTTATAATTTGCCAGATTGGCAGGATCGATTCCCATAAGGGATAATACGGTATTTTTCTGGTCATCGGACAAATCCGCACCGAGTGCAAGATAAGGTTTATCATCTTTCTTAATCTCAACATTATCGTTATTCTCATCCACAATGACATCTCCAGTCACATTTTCTGTGGATTTTTTATCATCTTCTACCGTTACCCCACCTGTAACATTATCGGTTGTGCCACTGGTGGAAGTATTTGTGCTGTCAGAATTTGTTGTTGTACTGCTCTGCGAATCTGAAGCAGCATTATTGGTTGTATTGCTCTGTGAATCTGAAGCAGCATTATTGGTTGTATTGCTCTGTGAATCTGAACCTGTACTGTTCTGTGTATCTGAACTTGTGCTGCTCTTTGAATCTGAAGCTGTGCTGTTTTGTGTATCCGATCCTGTATTTCCAGTCGAACCGGCATTGGTATCTGCACCTGTTGCACTGCTGTCATTCTGCGTTGCTGCATTATTCTCTGACTGTGTTGTCTGGGCATCACCGGATGTTGCATTGCTCTCTTCCTGCCCGGTGGAGTTCTGCGCAGAAGCATCTGCTGCAAATGATGTTACATGTGTTGGTATCATCATCACTGCTGCTAAAATAATTGCTGCAATTCTCTTTGTCATTCTCTTTCTCTTCACTTTTTTTCCCTCTCTTTTTATTTACGTATCGATCCGCACTCTCATCCATGCAAGAAGATCTGCATACACTTTATCGCGGTCTGTCTCATTTAAAATTTCATGTCTGTCATTTTCGTAAAGCTTATATGTAATATCCAGAGAACCTGCCTCTTTGAAGAGATCATACACTTTTTTGACGCCGACACCATTATCTCCCACCGGATCATCCTGACCGGATACAATAAAAATTGGAAGCTTGTTTGGTACTTTCTTCACATTTTCCAACTGATTATCGTAGAGAACTGCTTCCATCAGCCCCAGATAGCCGTTTAATGTAAATTTGAACGTACACCGCGGTTCGCTATAATAAAATTTTACAATATCCTCATCTTTTGTAAGCCAGCTGTTTGAAAGTGTTTTTCCAGAAAGATCATATTTCTTATATGGTCCGCCAAACGACAGCGATTCTACCAGTTTGCTTCTGTGATGCCAGCCAAAAATTTTTGCAAGGAATTTGCACACGTTGATTCCAAGTTTGGTCGTATTGTCCGGCACACAACCGGTTCCCATAATGATTGCCCCTCTCAAATCATCATTGTGAATGGTGAGGTATTTCCGAAGCATATAAGATCCCATACTGTGTCCCATCATAAAATAAGGAACACCCGGATTTTCTTTCTGGATCATCGTGCGCAGTGCATGCATGTCTGCGATCACCGTGTCACTCGGATTTTCCGCAAAATATCCCCAGTCATCTTTGGATGCTACGGAATCCCCATGTCCTAAATGGTCATGTCCCACCACCATAAAGCCATTCTCTGTCAGAAATTCAGCAAATGGTCTGTAGCGCTCTACAAACTCTATCATGCCATGTGTGATCTGTAAAATTGCCTCATACTTTCCATCTTCCGGAATCCATTTGACTGCATGGATGGTTGTTTTGCCATCCGCTGATAAAAATGTAAACTTCTCCCCTTTTGTCATACTTTTCCCCTCTCTTTTCTATGATTATATATTAGATATATTTTAAAACCTGTAGCTTCTTTATTCTGTCTGGACGAAACGATGGACTTCCTCCACATTGCGTTCTAATTCATCCGCACATTCTTTGTGCTCTTTCCACTCCTGGCGCAGTGTTTCCGCTTTGGATAACACTCTGCTCTGCACTTCAAAAAATTCATTTTCACCCTGACAGAGACTTTCTAATATTTCTTCAATATTTGTTTCTTCTTCCACATTTTCATGATCCGTTTCCACTGCCTCTGTGTCCCTGTCTTCCAGAAGTTTCACCAGAGAACCGTTATTTTCTTTTAAGAGATCATTTAACGCATGAATCTGTTTTTCCGCCTCTGTGGCAGTTTCCTCAAAACCACTGATCCTCGCAAGCACATCCGCAACCGCCGAAGTATACTGCTCTGCGTTCACACGCACTTCCTCTGCCGCTGTCACAAATTTTCTTCCGTCTTCTCCCATGCGTCCTGCCTCGATTGCTGCGCCGAGTGCCAGAACTCCCATATTCTGTGAAATATCTGCCAGTTTCTGTAACGCCTCTTCAACAGACTCTCTCTCCTGACAATATGCCTCATAGAACGATTCTATCTCCTTCATGGGTGTGGTGACGTACTTGTTCTTCTCTACAACTTTTGCAATTTTCTCGTGCTCACCCTCCATTTGCTGGCAGAGTGCTTCTTTTTCCTGCTGCAATCTGATATTCTGTTCATTCTTTTTTGCAAGCTGCTGTTTCAACAGTACGGTCTGTCCTGAATTCGCCTCTGAACACTCCTTTAACAGTTCCAATTCCTCTGAAACCGCCGTGATTGTCTCATCCAGTTCCGTTTTTGAGATCGTCATCTGTACCAATGTCTCTTCTGCGCTGTCTTTTGCTTTTGCAATATTAGAAATCTGCTCCTGCAGACGGTTCTGTTTTTCCTGTAATGCCAGAAGTTCCTCTTCCAGTTCTTTTGCTTTTTTTCCACCAAACATATGCCATCCTCCAGCTTTTACTGATAATTTCGAATGATAACCTGTACGCTTTCCACTCCATTATACTCGTTAATCTCCGGATAGTACACAATCATTATCCTCAATTTGTTTATCTGACCGCGAAAAGCTTTTTCCACTTCCGCACTTCCATACTTTTCCGCATAATATGCTTTGAACGCCTCAATATCACCAAAATAGACTGCCGATACCGCCTCTCCCGCGGCTGTCAGGAGATTCAGCCGCAACACATTCTGATTTTTTCCGACCACAAAAGCCTTTGTGATACTCAGGTTTTTGTCGGCAAACTGTGGTTTGATATTGGCTTTTCCAAAAGGCTCTAACACTGCAAATTCCCGGATAAGACCGGCATCCGCATACGCTGCTGGCATCGGAATATCAATTTTGATCTTCGGAATCAGGTCATCCTCCGTGAGATTTGCACAGGCATTGATTTTTTCACGGAACTTATCCACGTTTTCTTCCGGAAGAGATAATCCTGCCGCCATCGGATGTCCGCCGAATTTTTCCAGAAGTTCCCTGCACTTACATAGTTCCTCATACATGGAGTACTCCTCAATGGAACGCCCGGAGCCCTTCACGCCCTCCTCCGCCTTCGTCAGCACAAATACCGGCTTATGATAAGCCTCCCGGATACGCCCTGCAATGATTCCTGCAAGACTTTCGTGCACCTGTGGCAGATAAATGACAAGCACTTTATCCGACATGTAATGTTCCTCCACCACACGTTTTGCCTCCTCGACGCCATCTGCTGTCATATCTTTGCGCTGCTGGTTTAACTCCACAAGCTCCCTTGCCGTTTTTGCTGCCTCTTCCTCTCCCTGTAAAAAAAGAGACAGAGACAGTTTTGCTGTATCAAGTCTGCCACTCGCATTGATACACGGTCCTAACACAAAACCAAAATGATATGCATTGATCTGCTCCGGTTCTAAATGATTCTGAAAGATCAGGGCGCGCATCCCCGGATTTTTTGTGCGGTGAATGCGGTTTAATCCCTCTTTCACCAAAATGCGGTTTTCGTCTGTCAGATCCATGACATCGCCAACGGTTGCAAATGCGACATTTTCCAGAAATTCATAGGTTTCTTCCAGGGCAAAACCCATTTTTTCATACAATACCTGCAGCACTTTCCATGCGACTGCTGCTCCACATAACTCTTTAAAAGGATACGCACATTCCTGCTGCTTTGGATTCACGATTGCATCTGCGTTGCTGCGAAGGAACTGCTTTTCCCCGTTCTCCTCTGTATAGGGAATCTCGTGGTGATCGGTCACTAACACGGTCATCCCAAGTTCTTTGGCATGCGCAATCTCTGAGATTGCAGCAATTCCGTTATCGCACGTAAGAATGGTATCCATTCCGTCTCTTTTTGCCTGATCGATCAGATTCTCATTGATTCCATAGCCATCCTTCATACGGTCCGGAATCTGCGTGGAAACATTTCCACCACAGTGTTTAATTCCCCGGTATAAAATATAGGTTGACATAACTCCATCTATATCATAGTCGCCGATAATACGGACCGGCTTTTGTTCTTCTATTTTAACTTTTAAAATATCTGTCAAACGATCTGCATCTTTCAATAAATGTGGATCGTATAAATCCTTTAAACTTCCATAGAGATATCTTTCAAATGCCGCCTCCCCGATCACCTCACGGTTTCGGATAAGACGCGCTGTGACAGGGCTGATCCCGAACTCTTTTCCAAGCTTTTCAAAATCAGCCCCTTTGTTGATTACAAACCATTTTTCCATGTAACACCTGCTGCCTGTTTTTTCTTATGAATTTATCTTTTAATAATGCACTTCCATCAGCATCAGTCCACATGCCGGTGCTGTATAGCCTGCGTTCTCCCGGTTTTTGCTCTCTAAGATCTGCGGCAGCTCCTCCGGCGCTCTCCTGCCATCCCCGACCTCGATCAGCGTACCCGTCAGGATCCGCACCATATTTTGCAAAAATCCATTCCCCCGGTAATCGATCCAGAGATCATTCCCTTTCTTCGTAAAATTGATCTCATAAATTGTGCGGACTGCCGTTTTTTTCATTTTCTTATTTCCGCAAAATGAAGTAAAATCATGTGTTCCGATCAGATAGGAAGCAGCTTCTTTCATGCGTTCCACATCGAGTGTTTTCTCATACTGGTACTCATATTTCCGCTCGAAAACATCCGAGATCTCTCCCATATGGATGTGATAGCGGTAGGTCTTTTTCTTTGCGGCGTAACGGCTGTGAAAACGCTCGTCCACCTGCTCAACCGCAATAACGGCAATGTCATCCGGCAGATAATGATTCAGATAGGACAGGATCTTTCCCTCCGTAAAATGCTCCTCAATATGAAAATTTGCCACCTGGCCTTTGGCATGCACGCCCGCATCCGTTCTCCCCGAACCGATGACTTCCACCGCGTGTCCTGCCATCTGTCCCAGCACTGCTTCTATTTTTCCCTGAATGGTCAGCCCGGTGCTGTTCTGCCCCTGCCAGCCCTTGTATCTTGTCCCATCATACTGGATTGTGATTTTATAGTTGTTCATACTTTTTATCCCTGCTTTACTGCAATCTAAACTAACTTTTAGTTTAACACATTTTCTACTCAAATCCTAGTCTGCGATCTGTTCCTGAAACGTTTTTGTGCCGGGGAACTGAAAAATACCAATCCCCCGGCACATTTACTCCACATTTTATACCAGTTCTGCAATCCTTGTCACCGCAACATAGATCTCCGATATTTTATACCAGGTGCGGTAATCTACCACTCCCGTCACAGGCAAGCCAAAAATAGACTGGAATTTTTCTACTGCTGCCTTCGTTGCCTCTCCGTAAATCCCATCCGGTGTGATCGTCGGGATTGCCGGATAGGCCTGCGAGATTCTCGCTAACTGTTCCTGGATCTGCCGGACCTTATCTCCGGCAGCGCCCACTTCCAGATTATACCGCGGCCAGGATGCAGGGATACCGGAAATCTCCTCCGCTGTATTGATAAACATATTATCACCATAATAATAACGGAGAATTTCTATCGTTTCGTAGTTCTGATCCCCAAGATATTTGCTTCCCCACTGGCTCAGCCAGTTGCTGCACGTCACGCGCTGTCCGTCACAATACTGCGTCAGGATTGGCTGTCTCACATTCGGTCTGGAAAGATAATTCTGGAACATTTCCTCTACCACATCCGAGATACTCTGGAAAATATTTCTTCCATATACAAATTTCTGGTCATAAGCAGTGGATGTTGTGATGGTGAAGTTATAGCCTTTGTTCCGGTACCATTCCGTGTAAACCCTGTTTAACGTAAAGGACATGATCGCAAGGATATTGGCACGCAGCGTGCTGTCCGGCCACGTGCTGTATATCTCGCTGGATGCCACATTTTTGATGTAATCCCGGTAACGGACATAATAATTTGCCGCATTGGGATCCGATGGCGGTCCGTCATGAACAACGACAAATTCCGGGATCACCACTTTACTCAGCACGATCTCCCCTGAGTCGGAGACAGGCTTGATCTCGGACTCTGTTATTTTTGCCGGGAAATTGCCAAACAACGTATTGACCGGAATCACAATGGAATCTATTTGATTTTCTTCCTCATTTTCTTCCGCCATTCGCACCTGTTGCAATGCGAGCTGCTCTGAAAAAACCTGAACACCCGAAATACTGACGGGACGATATCCCGGTGCGGTAACTTTGACCGTATATTGGGCAAATGGCTGATTTTCGGAGGGTTCCATCGAGTATTCAAGCGGAGGCGCATCAAGCGTAAGTTTCTCCGACATTCCTGAATCATCTGCGCTTACCTCCTCCACCGTGGAATCCGGCTTGCCCGAATAGGAAATCGTGATTTTCGCTCCCTCGATCGGTCGTCTGGTCCGGTTCGCAAGTACTTCTACCTTGAGGCTTCCTTTATCTACAGCCTCTGTCTGGGCATATTTGATATCTGGCATGAACAACCTCTTCCTATATTTCCTTATATTATATGCTCAGACATGCGATCCTGTTCTGCTTCCTGTGCAAAACATTCGATTTCCCAACTTCTCAATTTTTATTTCCGTTCTTTATCCAAATCCCCCAAAACTTAATTCTTACTCTACCGTAACTACCTTCGCCAGATTTCTTGGCTTATCAACATCAAATCCCTTATCGGATGACACGTAATATGCTAAAAGCTGTAATGCAACCGATGCAGGTAAAACCATAAATTCATCCTGCATATCCGGAAGCTTGATCACCTGATATTCGGTATCAAGATCACCGGAAAGTGCCTCTTTGATAAATAATACAATATCTGCACCTCTGGATTTTACTTCCTTAATATTGGAAAGTTCTTTTGACATGAGTTTTTCCTGTGTTACCGTTGCAACAACCGGTGTGTTAGTCGTGATCAGTGCAATTGGTCCGTGTTTTAATTCGCCGGAGGCATAAGCCTCAGAGTGAATATAAGAAACCTCTTTCAGTTTCAATGATCCTTCCAGTAAAATAGAGTAATCCAGTCCACGTCCGATCATAAACAGATCCTTTGCTTCCAGAATCTTCTTTGCGATCACATGGATGTCACGTCTTTTCTCCAATACTTTCTGCATCACTTCCGGAACACGCTCTAATTCTGCGATAAAGCTCTTTGTCTGCTCCTCTGTGTAGACACCTCGCAATAATGCCATTTTTGCAACCACAAGATAAAATACGGAAAGCTGTGTTGTGTAAGCTTTTGTACTTGCCACTGCAATTTCAGGTCCTGCTGCGGTGTATAACACATAATCACTTTCTCTTGCAATGGAAGAACCTTTTACGTTGATAACGGATAAACATTTTGCGCCCTGTCTCTTCGCATATTTTAATGCTTCCAAGGTATCAATTGTCTCACCGGACTGTGATACTGCGATCACCAATGTTTTCTCATCAATGACCGGATCGGAATACATAAACTCTGATGCAAGTTCTACGTCCATCTGCACATGAACGATAGATTTTACCAGAGCCTGTGCCACAAGTCCCGCATGCATGGCTGTTCCGCATGCTACCACACAAATTCTGTCACAGTCTGTAAAAAGAGAATCCGGCACACCATCCGAAGTAAAATCAGGCAGACCGTTCACGATACGGTCTTTGATCGTATTCCTGATTGCTTCCGGCTGCTCCATAATCTCTTTTTCCATATAAAATGGATAACCATTCTTTCCCGCGCTGTTCAACTCCCAGTCAACGGACAAAAATTCCGGTTCTACCACATTGTCATTTAAATCCGTAAGTACCACATGATCTTTGTGCAACTCTAAAATGTGATATTCCGGTACAACAAAGTATTCATTTGTAAAACGGCAGAGTGCAGTCAAATCTGATGCAAGCATTGCTCCCTCTTTGCATATGGTTGCAACGATCGGGCTGACATTCCGGATCGAGTAGATCACATCCGGCTGATCTTCAAACAGGATCACAAGCGCAAAGGTACCCTTTAATTTGCTCACTGTTTTTTTGATCGCTTCCTTTGGATCTCCCTTGTAATAATGATTTAATAATGCAGCCGCAACTTCACTATCTGTTTCAGAATGAAGGATTTCCTGCAAATCGTAATCAGCGATCAGCTCACGATAGTTTTCGATGATCCCGTTATGAACCAGAGTCACTTTTCCCTGCTGATGCGGATGTGCATTCTGATCCGTAACTCCACCGTGAGTTGCCCATCTTGTATGTCCGATACCGCAGGCAGACAAAATCTTCTTCGAATCACAAATTGCTCTTAAATCACTTACTCTTCCGGCACATTTATAAACATTTGTCACATGGGAAGTTTCGTCTTTCACTGCAATACCCGCACTGTCATATCCACGATACTCTAATAATTCCAACGCATCTAATAAAACATCTTTTACGTTTTCACTGCCTGTATAACCTATAATTCCACACATATTAAATTTCCTCTTCTTTTCTATTTAAAATTTAAATCATATTCGAATTCAATTGTCCCATTATACCGTATTTGTTTTGCAGTCACCTGCATATTTGCCGGCATATCTCGCACTGGGAAGTACGAAAGGGCGTCCGCCGAATTTTCGATAACCCTTTTCCTCGTTAACCTGTGTATGGTCGTCCTCACAGGTACATGGCGCTAGAAGAGAAACCTAAATGTCTGCAATCAGTCACAGACAGGATCGCATATCTGAAAATATAAACCTTATTCGATTATCAATGTGCTATATATATTGTAAATGCCTTCATAAATGCTGCTACATCTATGAAGGCATCTATAACATGATTACTATACTATGATATGTGAAAAATGTCCAGAAGTTATTTTACTTCTACTGTCCAGCCATATTTATCCGGGATTCTTCCCCACTGGATACCGGTTAAGGTATCATATAATTTCTGTGTCAGTTCACCGATCTCAAAGTTGTTGACTGTCACAACATCATCTTTGTAACGAAGTTCTCCAACCGGTGAGATAACGGCTGCTGTACCTGTACCAAATACCTCTTCCAATGTACCGTCATGTCCGGCTTTCATCAGATCATCTACGGAAAGTCTTGTCTCATTTACTTTGTAACCCCAGTCACGAAGCAGATGGATCATGGAATCTCTTGTAACACCCGGAAGAACGGTTCCTTCGATCGGTGCTGTGTAGATTTCACCGGCAATCTTGAACATGATGTTCATGGTTCCAACTTCCTCTACATATTTACGATGCTCACCATCTAACCAGAGAACCTGTGCATAACCAAGTTTTTCTGCTTTCACCTGTCCTAAAATAGAACCTGCGTAGTTACCACCACATTTTGTAAAGCCTGTACCACCTTTTACTGCACGGACAAGTTCATCCTCAACCAGAATCTTAACCGGGTTAAGACCTGCTGCATAGTAAGCACCTACCGGGCAGCAGATAATCATAAACTTGTATGCGTTTGCCATATGTACGCCGAGTGCTGCTTCTGTTGCAAACATAAATGGTCTGATATAAAGTGAAGTGTTTGGTTCAGATGGAACCCAGTCAGCTTCTACTTTTACAAGTGCTTCCACTGCTTCGACAAACATATCAACCGGGAATTCCGGCATGCAAAGTCTTGCGTTGGAATTGATCATTCTCTTTGCGTTCATCTCCGGACGGAACAGCTGGATTTTTCCTTCTGCTGTACGGTATGCTTTCATACCTTCAAATGTTTCCTGTGCATAGTGAAGTGTCACACATGCCGGATCCATTGTGATAGGTCCTTCCGGAACGATTCTTGCATCTTTCCATCCGTCTTCTTTTGTCCAATCCATGACAAACATGTAATCTGTCATATACTTGCCAAAACCAAGATTCTTCTGGTCTGGTTTCTCCTTTAATACCGGTCTTTTTTCAAATCTGATATCCATAATATCCTCCTTGTTTGCGAAGCAAATGCGACTGTCCTTACAGGAGCAGAGGATTTGGCCTCCTTTTCCCATTACACTTTTGGGAAATTAACTTTGACAACCATTATGATACTTTCTTTTTTTCATGTCAAGATTATTCCGAAGCCTTATGTTATGTATAACTATTAGTTATTATCTGTTTTATTTTCTATAACCTGATTTTATTTTCTTTTTCAAGTGACTTTTCCACTCTCCTGTAATATAATAAAACTACCTAAAAAAATTATGAGAGGTGATCCCTATGCATACATTTCAGCCAATTCCAGTTGATATGCTGGACATGAATCCATTTACGAAAATCGGCAAAGAATGGGCACTGCTCACAGCCGGAAATAAACATGAATCCAATACAATGACCATTAGCTGGGGCGGTGTTGGTGTTTTATGGGGCAAAAATGTTGTCTATGTTTTTGTCCGTGATTCCAGATATACCAAGGAACTGATCGATGCGGGAGACTTTTTCTCCCTTACATTTGTAAGTGACCAGTACCGCGATGCCTTGAATTACTGTGGCTCCCATTCCGGCCGGAACGAGGATAAGATTGCAAACGCAGGGCTTACCGTGGACTACCGGCATGGAATCCCATACATTGATGAGGGAAATCTTGTTTTGGTCTGTGAAAAAATGTCTGCTACCAGAATCACGGATGATTCCTTCCTCGATTCCGAGATTGCTGACAAATGGTACAAAGACGGCGATATGCACACCATGTACGTTGGACAGATCATTGATGTGCTCGCAAGATGATCATTTCTGCTAAACTCTTATTTTTTTGCAAAACGCTGCATTCCTAAACCACAAAAGCCTCCCGGCAAAAATGATCCGGATTGCCTTTCATCGCAATTCCCACATTTTTATCGGGAGGCTTTTTTACTCATGAAGCAGATAACCACTTCTTATTCAACAAAAAAATTTATTTTATTTCAATGGATATTTCTCTGTCAAAGATTTCACGATCGCCTTTGCCTTGTCAGCTGCCGGCTCACCCTCTTTGATCATCATTGCGATCGCCTCTGCGATCTGATCCATATCATCCGTGTTTAATCCGCGGGAAGTTACCGCCGGAGTTCCAAGACGTACACCACTTGTCACAAATGGAGATTTCGGGTCGTTTGGAATGGTATTCTTATTGCAGGTAATGTTGACGGAATCCAGAAGTTTCTCAACTGCTTTTCCGGTAAGATCATAATTGGTCAGATCTACGAGCATGAGGTGATTGTCTGTTCCACCGGATACGATCTTAATTCCACGATCCATCAGTCCCTTGCAGAGTGCCTGTGCGTTGTCAATAATATTCTGCTGGTAAACCTTAAATTCCGGCTGCAATGCCTCTTTGAAGCAGACTGCCTTGGCTGCGATCACATGCATCAGTGGTCCGCCCTGAATACCCGGGAAGATTGCTTTGTTAAAGTTATACTTGTCCGCAACTTCCTGACTGCTCAAAATCATTCCGCCTCTCGGTCCGCGCAGTGTCTTGTGTGTTGTGGTCGTCACAACGTGTGCATATGGAATTGGGCTTGGATGAAGTCCTGCTGCCACAAGTCCTGCAATATGCGCCATATCAACCATGAGCACTGCACCACACGTGTCTGCGATCTCACGGAATCTCTTGAAATCAATGGTTCTCGCATAAGCGGATGCCCCTGCAATGATCATTTTTGGTTTACATTCCATTGCAAGTTCTTCCACTTTATCATAATCAATGTATCCCTCGTCATTGACACCATATGGTACTACATGAAAATAACTTCCGGAAAAATTGACCGGAGAACCATGTGTCAGATGTCCACCATGGTCTAAGTTCATTCCCATGATCGTATCACCCGGTTTTAAAATTGCAAACTGTACCGCCATATTTGCCTGCGCACCGGAATGTGGCTGCACATTGACATACTCACACCCAAATAATTCTTTTGCGCGCTCTCTTGCCAGTTCTTCCACAACGTCCACGCACTCGCAGCCACCGTAATATCTCTTTCCCGGATAACCTTCCGCATATTTATTCGTCAGGACACTTCCCATTGCTGACATAACCGCCGGGCTTACCCAGTTTTCGGATGCGATCAGCTCAATATGACTGTTCTGTCTGTCAAGTTCATCGGTAATTGCCTGTGCGACTTCCATATCCACTGCCTGAATATCTTCTAATGTGTACATAAACTCCTCCTTGTCTTCCGCCAGATTTTAAAGTTCATTATAAAGGACTTTCTGTAAATATTCAATTATAAATTTATTTAAAAAATGTATACGCTGTCGCAAACCATGCCTTTATCACATCCCAAACCCATGCGTTTTCCAGATCAATACCGCAATGCATATCTGCAAGATCAGGATCGCCGGCATTCCCACCACAAAATACCAGTGCTTTGTCTTATGATGAAACAGATACATGCCGGCCCACGTTCCGGCACTGCCGCCTAAAATACTCACAAGGAAAAGTGTTTTCTCCGGTATCCGCCATACATGATGCCGCGCCTTGCTTTTGTCCATTGCCATCACTGCAAGTCCAATGAGATTCATAACGATCAGATAGATCAAAAGTCCTTTTTGCATTCTCCTGTCTCCCTTCGTTTTTTCTGTAAATGTGAAATGCAAAAACGGCCGCCGGAAGGCAGCCGTTTTCCTATTTCACAACTATTTTGTTGCTTTATTTTTTCCTAAATGTACTTTCATGACATACCATAACTCTGTTGCGATGCAGATAGAAGAATAAGCACCACATACAAGACCTGCCATAAGTGGAAGTGAGAAGTCACGAATACTTGCCACACCTAAAATGTAAAGCATTACGACCATAATAAAAGTTGTAATAGAAGTATTGATACTTCTGGACAATGTCTGTGTCAGACTCTTATTTGCAACTTCACGCAATTCCTCCGCAGTCTGTTTTCCGGTCTTTAATGCAAGATTCTCACGGATACGGTCAAAGATAACGATCGTATCATTGATAGAGTAACCTACGATGGTAAGAACACATGCAATAAAGGTACTTCCTACAGAAATACGCACAAGTGCATATACTGTGATCACAACAAGAACGTCATGAACCAATGCAAGGATCGCACTTGCTGCAAATCTGATATCTTTAAAACGGAACCAGATGTAAAGTAACATAAAGATACAGGACACGATAACCGCTTTCAATGCATCGGAACGCATCTCACCACTGATGGTAGAACTGATACTCTGGGAAGTGATGGTGGATGCATCCACATCACAATTTTCTGCCAGTGTATCTTCCAATTCCTGACGCTCATCAAGACTTAAGGTACGTGTCTTAATTGTAACCTGTGTTGTTCCTTCTACTTTTGTTGCCTGCACATCGGAATCCCCGGTTACTTTTTCCACATAAGGAACAATGTCATTCTCGATATCTTCGATGGTCATATCTTTGCCAAAATCAGCCGTTGTGGAAGTTCCACCCATAAAGTCAAGACCATAGTTCAATGCCTTGCCCTCTGTTGCGGAATGTACTCCCATACTGATCAGTCCGGCAGCGATAATGATACCGGAAATTGTAAAGAATACTGCTTTTTTTCCAATAAAATCAATGCTCTTTCTCTCTTTTGCACGACCGTAAAGTTTTTCACTCTTAAGTCCCAATGCATACAGAGAATACAGAATGTATCTGGTCACAACCATTGCTGTAAAAAGGGAAAGGATGATACCGATCATTAAAGTATAGGCAAAACCTTTTACGGTACCGGAACCTAACGCCATAAGCACAACAGATGCGATCAAAGTTGTAATGTTACCATCTAAGATAGCTGACATCGCTTTCTGGAAACCGATCTTCATAGATGTCTGGACCGATTTTCCGGTTGCGATCTCCTCGCGGATACGTGCAAATACGATAACGTTCGCATCCACCGCCATACCGATACCAAGGATAATACCTGCGATACCCGGAAGCGTCAGTGTGATCTCGAATAAATATAAGGTTGCGATCACTAAAGTTGTATAAATTGCAAGTGCTAAGGATGCTGCAATACCCGGTACTGCGTACATAATGATCATAAATACCATAACGATTGCAAGACCGATCGCACCGGCTTTTAAACTGGTAGAGATTGCCTGGCTTCCCAACTGTGCTCCTACAACAGAGGACTCTAACTCGGAAAGCTGTAAAGAAAGAGAACCGATACGGATCTGCGTTGCAAGTGTCTCAGCCTCTTCGAAGTCTGCCATACCTGTGATCTGTGCCTCACCGCCTGTGATAGCTGTCTGTACACGTGGATAACTGATGGTCTCTCCATCGTATACGATAGGAAGGTTTTTACCAATGTTTTCAGAAGTTACTTCTCCGAAAATCTTTGCACCCTCATCGGTCAGTTTTAAGGCAACCACATACTCTTTGTTGCCATACGTGTCTGTCTGGGTTGCAGCCTGTGCGTCTGCGACCATATCACCGGTCATAAATACCGTTCCATCCGGCATCTGGAACTCCAGGGAACCCGGATTACCAAGATCCTCTAAAATCTGGTTTGCATCCTGCACACCAGGGATCTCAACCGTAATTCTGTCGTCTCCAACCTGATATACGGAAGCTTCTGTACTGTAACTGTCTACACGTTTCTGAAGTTTATAAATGGTATCACTCATATCTTCAGCACTTGGATTCTCGTCCACTACCTGATAAGTAATGGAAACACCACCGGAGAGATCCAGTCCCAGAGGAATTGACATATCTTCGCCGATTCCGGTGGATGAAAGAATAATTGATGCATAATAAGCAAGTCCCACAAACGCTGCAAGGATCACTGCCAATATGACTGCTGCTTTACTCTTTTTCATTGTTTTACCCTTCCTTTATTCTTCGTCTGCCTCGGCAGCCTTAATCATGATTGCGCATTCAATACGCTTTTTCTGAAGTGCACATCCGATGTCGTATGCATTGTGGATATCTCCATGGAAATTGTAGGAGTTTGCTGCACATCCGCCACTGCAATAGAATTTTGCAAAACAGTTACGGCATTTTTCTTTCGCATAAACATTGCAGCACTTAAATTCATCACAGATATCCTGACGTTTGATACCCTCGTCCACATTTCCAAGCAGGAAATCCTCATTTCCAACAAACTGATGACAAGGATAAAGGTCACCCCAAGGTGTCACTGCCAGATACTCTGTTCCTGAACCACAGCCGGAAAGACGTTTTGCCACGCACGGTCCACCCTCCAGATCTATCATAAAATGGAAGAAATTGAAATCATTTCCATTTTTATGTCTCTTTACCATCTCAGCAGCCAGCTTGTCATATTCCTCATAAAGCTGTGGAAGGTCTTCCTCACGGATCGCATAATCCTCGGTCGGCTGTGCCACTACAGGTTCTACTGAGATCTGTTTGAATCCAAGATCTGCCAGATGCAGCACATCATTGGAGAAATCAAGGTTATTGTGTGTGAAAGTACCTCTCACATAATACTTGTCCTGATTGCGGCTCTCTGCAAATTTCTGAAACTTCGGCACGATCAGGTCATAGCTTCCCGCTCCCTTGCGGAATGGTCTCATATGATCATGGACTTCTTTTCTTCCGTCAATGCTTAAAACCACATTGCCCATTTCTTTGTTGGCAAATTCCATGATCTCATCGTTTAATAAAACGCCGTTTGTAGTAAGTGTAAAACGGAAGTTCTTGTTGTGGATCTTCTCCTGCTCTCTTCCGTAGGCTACGAGGTCTTTTACAACCTGCCAGTTCATAAGAGGTTCTCCACCAAAGAAATCCACCTCTAAGTTTCTTCTGTTACCGGAATTTGCGATCAGGAAATCCAATGCTTTTTTACCGGTCTCAAAAGACATCAATGCCCTTCTTCCATGATACTCGCCCTCTTCTGCAAAGCAGTAACGACAGGCAAGATTGCAGTCATGTGCGATATGTAAACAAAGGGCTTTTACAACGGTCGGGCGCTTTTTGAAATCCATCATATAGTTTTCATAGGTGTCCTTTGTGAAAAGTTCCTCATTTTTGATCAATGTCTGAACTTCGTCAATCGCTTCTTCTACTTCTTCTTTTCCATATTTGCCGGATAATGCAGTTACAATCTCTTCCGCAGAGGTATCTGCTGCGTTCTCACGTGCAGCATACATCTCAATGACATCATATGTCACATCGTCAACTACGTGGATTGCACCGCTGTTTACATCCAGAACAATATCATAGCCGTTGTTCTTATACTGATGAACCACTATAATATTTCCTCACTTTCTATCATCTTTTCCTCATAATATGTACAATCATTACACATATCTATAACGTACAAATGACCGCACGCTGCGCGAACGGTCGTTTGTGAGTGTCATTATTCACTTTTGAGTTAAAACTTATTTGTTCTCGCAAGTCTGGTTTCCTACTGTGCAGGATGTCTTACAAGCAGACTGGCAGGATGTCTGACATTCGCCGCATCCACCTTTTTTTACTGTGTTCTGTAATTTTCTAGTATTTAATGTTTTAACGTGTTTCATGATTATTTCTCCTTTAAAAATCTTTTTTCGCTGTTTTATAGTATAACACATAGTTTTTCATAAGAAAAGCATTTTTTTAACTGATCATGCCGCCGGCAGTTCCCGCACACGCACAGAGCACCCAGGTTGTGATCATTTTCACCGGTTCAATGCCTGCTCCCCCCTTTATGATCAGTGAGACGGCAAACAAAATTCCAAAATAAACCGTTCCTGCCACAAATCCCCAGAGGAACTTTTTATCCCTGATCTTTTTTCCCATCAGAATGCCTCCAGTCAGCCCCGTTATGATATAAATAACGATCACTGCCACTTTGACAACTGCCTCCGAGAGCTCCAGCCGGTATAAAAGCAATGCCAGAAGCAACAACAATAACGCACTTAGGATAAACATGATAAAAAGGACGATCGCCAGCACTTTTGCCGGGTTTTCCTTTGCATCTCGCGCCCTTAATCTCAATCCTGTTCTCAATCCGCCACCACCAGACTTTCACTTCTTTCTATATATATGATGCTGTCCGGCTGATTATGCGGATTTTTCTAAAATGTGCGCTTATGTCCTGTCATGGCAGATGAAAGTTTTCTTCTTTTTACAGGTAACGGATGCTGTAAGAAGCCTCAAATGCCTGCTCCGGCTCCACTGCATTCTCGTATGCCCGTTCCTCTAATGTGCCCTCAAAATCATCCGCATCACATCTTCCATACCATGGTTCAATGCAGACAAACGGTGCGTCTTTTCCTTCCGGTGACCAGATCGCAAATAAAGGTGCATCAAAATCCATGGTCACATAAGGTTTTCCATCCGGTGTGACCAGTGAAACTTCCCCGGTCTGTTTTCCTTCCACCATATAAGTGCAACGGTCAAAAAATCCCGGTGTAAAGTATACTTTCTCATTCTCCAGCGGGATTACAATATCTTCACTCATTACTGCCAGTCCGGTATCCGGTGTATTTCCATGATGATGCACTTCCTTTAGTCCTGCAAATTGCAGGCCATATCCAAGCTTGCTTTCTTCGTCATGAAACGGACATAAGAAAGCCGGATGTGCGCCAATGGAAAAATATAAGGTCTTTGTATCCGGATTTTCCACTTTCCACATGACTTTTAATTCATTGTCTGCCAGTTTGTATCCAATTTTTAATACAAATGCAAATGGATATTTTTTCATGGTTTCTTCGTCGGAATGTAAAGAAAACCAGATGGTATCCTCTGTCTGGGATTCCATGGTATGTTCCATATCCCTTGCAAAGCCGTGCTGCCCTATTGCATACGTTTTTCCGCCATAGCGGTACTCTTTATTTCTGCAGTTCCCCACAAACGGAAACAACACAGGGGAGGTTCTTCCCCAATATTTTTTGTCCGCATACCACATGTACTCTTTATCGTCGGATTTTCTCTTTACGGATTTTAGTTCTGCCCCAAAAGAATCGATCTCCACGCGCAATGTGTCATTTTCCAAAACATATCTCATACAATCCTTCTCCTTGTCATCTAAATATCGTAGCAGGCAATTGCGAAACTCATCCTACTCTTCTTTCAATTGTTCAAAATCAACAAAATTTTCGAAAACACGCTCCCGCTACGTGTCGCTGGTAACGGTACTAAGAAGCCAGTCACGATTGACATCGTACCTGCCTTCTAAGTACCGACCGCTCCCCAGTGTTTTCTCAAGCTTTTGTTAATTTTTCACAATTCAATTTAGATTTTCATGAGTTTCGCAATTGTCTAAAAATATCGTAGATGACAAAAAACACAATTGTTTTCGCAATCACCTACGATATGAAACTCAATTTTATAATTCGCAGTTGTTAACAGTTCTTGGGAATGGGATAACGTCACGGATATTGGACATACCTGTTAAGTACATGACGCAGCGCTCAAATCCAAGTCCGAATCCTGCATGTCTTGCAGAACCGTATTTGCGGAGGTCAAGATAGAAACCGTAATCTTCCTCTTTCAGTCCAAGTTCATTGATCCTTGCAAGTAATTTTTCGTAATCATCCTCTCTCTGGCTTCCTCCGATGATCTCACCGATGCCAGGAACCAGACAGTCTACTGCTGCAACTGTTTTTCCGTCCGGATTCAGCTTCATGTAGAAAGCTTTGATCTCCTTTGGATAATCAGTTACAAATACCGGGCGTTTGAATACCTGCTCGGTCAGATAACGCTCATGCTCGGTCTGAAGATCGCAGCCCCATGATACTTTGTAATCAAATTTATCGTTGTTCTTCTCTAAGATCTCAACTGCTTCTGTATAAGTCACACGTGCGAAATCAGAGTTTGCAACATGCTGTAATCTCTCTAACAGCCCTTTATCGATAAAGCTGTTGAAGAATGCCATCTCTTCCGGTGCATTCTCTAATACATAGTTGATGACATATTTTAACATGCTCTCAGCTAAGATCATGTCATCCTCTAAATCTGCAAATGCGATCTCCGGCTCGATCATCCAGAACTCTGCTGCGTGTCTTGTCGTGTTGGAGTTTTCTGCACGGAAAGTAGGTCCAAAGGTATAGATGTTCTTAAATGCCATCGCATAAGTCTCACCGTTCAACTGTCCGCTTACAGTAAGATTAGTCGGTTTATTGAAGAAGTCTTTGCTGTAATCTACTTTTCCATCCTCTGTCATTGGAAGATCGTTCATGTCAAGTGTGGTTACCTGGAACATCTCGCCGGCGCCCTCACAATCACTTCCGGTGATCAGTGGTGTATGCACGTACACGAAATCCCTCTCCTGGAAAAATTTATGGATTGCATAAGCGCAGAGGGAACGCACGCGGAATACAGCCTCAAAAGTATTAGTTCTCGGTCTTAAATGAGAGATGGTTCTCAGGTACTCAAAGCTGTGTTTTTTCTTCTGCAATGGATAATCCGGTGTAGAAGGGCCTTCTACTTCCACTTTTTCAGCCTGAATCTCAAATGGCTGTTTTGTACCCGGAGTTGCAACTAATTTACCGGTAACGATAATCGCTGCTCCGACATTTAATTTTTCTACCTCTTCAAAATTTTCCAGAACATCGGAATAAACAACCTGGACCGGCTCAAAAAAAGTTCCGTCGTTTACCACGATAAATCCAAAGTTTTTGGAGTTACGGATGTTTCTCACCCAGCCACCGATCGCGATGGTCTGATCCACATACTCATCCTGTCTGCGGAATAAATCTCTTACATTTACTAATTCCATTTTTCTACTCTCCCTTTCTCTCATCAACGTCTGTCGACTCTTTTATGATCTCATACCTCTGTTTCGGTATCGTTTTCTTATTCTTCTGTGCTGTCTGCGGATTCTGTACTTTCCACAGACTCTGTCGTTTCTTCTACTGCGTTCTCCGTAACCTCTGCTGTCTCTGCCAATTTATCTAAAACTAATCCTGCAAGATAAATCACACGGATCTGATTCTTTCCGTAAACATAATCGCCATAACCATAGTTACTATATAACGTATCAGCATCACCGAAACCGCCGCTGCTTACGATCGTGCTTACATAATCTTCAAACTCCGTATCGTCAATCTGGATATCTTCTTTTTCTGCAATGGCTTTTACGATCAGTTCTAACCTGATACTGCTCTCCACACTGTCAGACCATTCCTGCTCGATGCTCTCTTCTGTATAGCCGTAAGAGCTGAGTACCGTTTCCATCTGGCTCTCATCCCCGGAGCAATAACGGTCAATGAAATTGGCACGGATCGCTTCGATCACATCAGATCTGTAATCTGCCGGCATATCAACGGTACAATTTTCTAACAGATAATCCTCCAAAGCGGAGTAAATATCATTTTTATGAGTGCTCTCTGCGCTGGACTCCAGATACTGGCGTACCTGCTTGTACACTCCATCCACGGAATCCACGCCAAACTGTTCCAATGCGAATTCATCATCCATCGTATCCATGGTCACTTCCTTCTGGATAGAATTGACCGTAAATGTAAATACAACTTCTTTTCCGGCAAGATCCGGGTTATTCGGGTACTCATCCGGGAACGTCACATTGGAATCGATCACATCGCCTACTGATGCACCGATCAGTCCGTCTGTAAATCCATCAATGTAACCGGAACCGCTTGCGGAAGAATTGTTGGACACATCAATATTCTGATCCTCTGCTGTTCCGCCGCTGAACGCCTCACCGTCTAATTTTCCGACATAGTCTACGTTTACAATGTCGCCCTCTTCCACTGTTGTCTTGTCCGGATCAGCCGTATAAAAAGGTCCGCCCTGTGTAAAAATCTTTTCCACATAATCAAGCACATCCTGATCTGTGACGTCATAATCTCCTGAAATCGTAACCGGGATTGCACTGTAGTCACACAATGTCACATAATCCGATCCCTTCAGATCATATTGTGCAAGCGGAACTGCCGGCACCTCTTCTGTGCTTTCGGTGTTCTCTACTGCTTCCGTTGCCTCAACTGATTCACCTTTGCTGCCGCATCCTGTCATGCTGATCGCTGTGGATACACACAATAAAAGTGCTAACACTCTCTTTTTCATTTAATCTTACCTTTCTTTTCCTCATTTCCTTTTCCGGCTTTTCTGCCGGAAATCCAAAAGACGGAGTCTGCCGTCTAACTTTTATAACATATCACAATTTTCCCTAAAATAAAAGGTATTTCCCCAAAATCACATTGCTTTTTCCAAAAATCAATGCTACAATAAAACACGAATTTGAAATTAGGGAGGATTTTCGTTGTGAGTCCAGTAACAATTGTATTATTAGTTATTTTAGCAGTGCTTATTGCTGCAACAATTGCTTTATATTTCCTCGGAAAGAAAGCTCAGAAGAGAAAAGACGAGCAGGATGCACAGCTTGCTGCAACTGCACAGACTGTTACCATGTTGATTATTGATAAGAAGAGAATGCGTCTGAACCAGTCCGGTCTGCCACAGGCAGTCATTGACCAGACACCAAAGCTTATGCGCCGTTCCAAGCTTCCGATCGTAAAGGCTAAGGTCGGACCAAAGGTTATGACTCTGATCGCTGATGATGCATGTTTTGATATGATCCCTGTGAAAAAAGAAGTCAAAGCTACAGTAAGTGGTATTTATATCACGAAAGTTACCGGTGTCCGCGGTCCATTAGAGAAACCGGAAGGCAAAGTAAGCTGGCGAACCAAGTTAAAGAGAAAAGCTGAGAGCGCCAACAAAGAACTTCAGAAAGAGAAAAAATCCATGAATGAAGAAAAGGCCGCTAAGAAATCTAAGACAAAATAAGAATGAATGGGAAAGGCTTCCAGCCCGAATGGGTTGGAAGCCTTTTTTCACTTCTTCCTTATTTCTTCAATACAAATGAAGCTTTATTATCTGTCGAACTATCTTTTCCGATAAATATTTCGAATTCTCCTGCTTCGCTCTCATAGATTCCATTCTCCGTCAAAAAAAGAAGCTGTTGTTCTGTTATGGTAAAAACTACCTTCTTTTCCTCTCCCGGACGAAGCGTAACCTTCTTAAAATCTTTCAATTCTCTGACCGGACGCACTACAGAAGCCGCAATATCATGGATATAAAGCTGCAGGGTTTC
>OGOE01000143.1_pt1 | contig 91087 bp, 81 predicted proteins | sample 1552611 | NCBI WGS metagenome assembly OGOE01 (sample SAMEA2580129, study PRJEB22360) | human gut metagenome | biome: human gut; feature: human-associated habitat; material: faeces | place: Denmark | collected 2008/2010
ATTTTTTAGAATATATAAATAATTTTTACATAATAAAATCTATGTATTCTTTTCGCCGGATATGGTAAACTGTGGTGGAAAACACGATAAAGGAAACGATATACCTATGAAAATCTGGAACAAAACACACCATCTTACCGATACAAATTTAATTTTAAATGAAACATTCACAGAAGACGCATTTTTCTTTGATATTGAAACGACCGGTTTCTCTCCCACCTATACTTTCCTCTACCTGATAGGCTGTGCGCACCGTGTGGGTGACAATTTTATCATCACACAGTATTTCGCCGAGACAAAAGAGGAGGAAGGCGCGATTCTCTCTGCCTTTCTGCAGGAACTCTGCCACTATCAGACCGTCATCTCCTTCAACGGACTTGGATTTGATATTCCTTATTTAAAAAAGAAATGTGAAAAATATGGTCTTACACACCCTTTTGACGAAAAAGACTATATTGATATTTATAAAGAAGTTTCTGGCTTAAAATTTTTGCTCAAACTGCCAGACTACAAACAGAAAACCATAGAACGTTTCCTTGGTCTCTCCAGAAATGATACTTTTTCCGGAGGTGAACTGATCGAAGTTTACCAGAATTATTTAAAAACTCCCGATGAGCAGGCAATGTTCTTTCTGAAACAGCACAATTACGAAGATGTGCTTGGCATGACTGGACTGATTGCCATCCGCAGTTACAGAAAGCTTTTTGACGGGGCTTTTACTGTGAATTCGACAGAAACAAATATTTACAAAGACCGCAATGGCATCCCTCAGAAGGAGCTGATCCTCACGCTGCAAAACCAATACCCGATCCCACAGCGTGTCTCCTGCCAGACGGATGCATTTTATCTGATCTGTGATGGCATGCAGTCCAAATTGCGGATTCATCTGTTTGAGGGCACATTGAAGTTTTTCTTCGATCACCCGGAAGATTACTACTATCTTCCGGCAGAAGATATGGCAATCCACAAAAGTGTCGCCACCTATGTAGACAAAGATTTCCGTAAAAAAGCAACTGCCGACAACTGTTACACAAAAAAAGACGCTATCTTTGTTCCACAATACGAAACATTGATCACGCCTTTTTTCAAAGAATCAAGCAAGGACAAGCTCACTTATTTTGAACTGACCCGGGAGTTTCTGGATTCTGATTCTCTTCTGCGCCAGTATACCAGTCATGTTTTCCGCCATTTTCTTGCCGCAAAACATTAGCTTTGCTCTGCGTCTGTCCTTTCTTCTTTTTGGATCTGGCAGAACTCAATCGCAAAAATAACCAAAGACATCACCGCGGTCATAATATTGCTGACTGCCATCACAATGCCTGCGCTCACGTTGCCGAGATCTGTGAAATGCTGCAGTCCCCATAACACCGGAATTCGAAAAACAAACACTCTGGAGAAATTCAAAAGCAGTGTCAGTTTTGTTTTTCCATATCCATACAAAAATGCCATGACCGCAGCGCTCGCGCCAAGAGGAATCGTTCCTAATACTTCCATTCTGTATATTTCCATGATCCTACCCGCAAATTCATGATCTCCATTTGCAAACAGATCTGCAATCTGATGCAGGCAGAGCAGGGAAGCCGACATCAGTATCACACTGAGGATAAGGTTCATGACAAGCACACACCAGAAAGCCTTCAACGCCCTCTTTTTCTTTCCTGCACCAAGATTCTGGCTGATGATTGCAGAAGCACCCTCCTGAAATCCATTCTGTGGATTTGTCGTAATGCCTCCAATATTGTTTGATATTCCGAGTGCCCCGACTGTGAGTGTACCATAGACGGTACTCATGGAATTGACTACAACTTTTCCCAGTGAAAATGCCATTTTTTCAACGATCACCGGAACGGAAAGTTTTACCATAGGCGCGACTACCGATTTTCGGAATGAAATTGCCTTCCAGGAAAAACCGAAAACATTTTCTTTTGCATTCATATAAAACACTGCGACACCGAGCAGCGCCAGCTGTGAAACAATCGTCGCAATCGAAATATAATTAATCCCACCTTTTAACACATAAACAAAGAAAGCAGTCAGTGACAATTTAATTCCGATCACCATCATATTCAAATTTAAGATGCGTTTGGAATTTCCTCTTGCCCGCTCAATTGCGATATACACATTATTAAAAAAGATGATGACAAGACTGACTAGTTCCAGAATAAAATAGACAGTCCCCTCCTCGATAAATTCTTCCGGCGTATTCGCCAGTCGTAAAAATTGCGGAGCAACCGGGATCAAAATTGCAAGAATTGCCATGCCAAGCAATCCACATAAAGCAAAAAGTGTGCTCACACGTCTTTTGACCAGTTCAAAATTTCCTTCTCCATAGGCTTCACTGATCTTAATGCTCGCTCCAACCGCAAGTCCACCGCCCAGAGCAGAAATCGCCATGTTGATCTGTGACAGATATGCGACCGTTGACACTGCATTTGCACTGATGTGCGCCGCCATCATCGTGTCCAGTATTTTAAAAAGCTGGTTCAGGCTCTGATAAATTGCAAGTGGATAGCATACTTTCCAAATCACTTTCCACATAGATCCTTCCAGTGCAAATTCCCGGAATTTCCGATCCTTTTCCGATAAAGCAACGTTCATTTTATCTTCTCCTCATGTAAATAACTTTACTTTTTCTATAGTTCCATGATATAACTTTAAAATAAGTATTCATACTGTTTTTATATGCTGTTATTTTATTTTTTACTGATTTTTTGCCATATACTTTCAAAAGGAGAAATTTCATGGAAGAGATTCTTTTATCAGATAAAATCAAAGATTACAAAATTGACTTTGCAGAACGCGATGCTGATTTTCATATGGATCGATTTCACTACCATCCATATTACGAGATTTATTTTCTGCTTTCCGGAAACTGCAGTGCACTGATCAATCATTCTATTTACCACCTGGTTCCGGGAGATTTTGTTCTGATTCCGCAATCCACCATGCACCGTTTTGTGTATGACTGCAATTCGACAGTAAAACGCTACAATTTATTTTTCACAATGGACTTTGCCGCTTCGCTTTTTCATTCTGATACAAAGGATATCCTGGAGCATTTATTTCATTATCCTGTGCTTCATCTTACTTCTCTGCTTCAGGGCAATGCCACGCGCTTATTTGATACCTTATATCAGGAAACCGTAGGACAGGACTCCTGCAGTCAGGCTGTGATTCCCGCTTATATTTCTCTGATTCTCTCACTGCTTGTAAGAAACAGAGATCACATACAGCTGCAGGATCTCGATTCCGCAGAAAATGCCATTCAGGCATCCGCCCGTTATATATCCACGCATTTTCAGGAACCTGTATCTCTGCATATGGTCGCAGATTATGTACATATGAGTCCAACTTATTATTCCAAAAAATTCAAACAAATTACCGGGGTAGGTTTTAAAGAATACCTGACAAAGACACGCCTCTACGAGGCCACAGAATTATTGACACATACCAGCCTGAACGTGACAGAGATTGCCATCCGCTGTGGTTTTAATGATGGGAACTATTTTGGGGATGCTTTTCGGAAAGAATTTGGTCTCTCACCACTGCAATACAGAAAAAGACGAAAAAACCTTTTGTGATGGTTTTTTCGCCTTTGTAATTCTATTATTCTTTTTCAAAGAAGAAAGATTTATCCCGGACAAATCCAAGTTCCTTATAATTCATAATCTGTTCTGTGCTTCCGATAAAGAGAACTCCTCCCTTTGTCATGCACTGATTGAACTTTTTATAAATCTCATCCTTGGCTTCCTCGGTAAAGTAGATCACAACATTTCTACATACGATCAGATTACAGCCAGTCGGATATGGATCTTTCAGCAGATTGTGTTCTTTGAATTCCACCCTGCGTTTAATCTCATCTGAGATCTGATAGGATGTTCCAATTTTCTTAAAGTACTTATCCTTTAGATCCTTTGGAACATTCGCAATACTCTTCTCATTGTAGAGTCCCATTCTTGCTTTATCCAAAACCTGCTTGTCAATATCTGTAGCAATTACTTTGATATTAGCAAGTGGTATCTGTCTCGACAACGCCATAACTAGAGAATATGGTTCGTCTCCGGTAGAACATGCTGCACTCCAGACTTTCAGATTCTTTCCATAGGTTTTGATCAGTTTTGGGAATACCTCACCCTCTAAGATCTTCCACTGCTCCGGATTACGATAAAATTCAGAGACATTGATGGTCAAAAAGTTGACGAACTGTTCGAATTTTTCCTTATCCTTTTTGATCAGGTCCACATATGCATCATAGGAAGTGATCCCATTCTTATTAATAAGCGTATCTATTCTACGACGCATCTGTTTTTCCTTATAACAGTTCAGATCGATCTTAGTTAACGCATATACATCTTTTTTGAATTTTTCATAATTATCAAGCATATTATTCCTCTGTATGAACTTCAGCAGCTTCTACAGCATCCTCTTCCGGTGCCTCTAAGGCTTTGATTGATAAGCTGATCTTCTTGTCATCTTCATTGAAATCTACCACTTTTGCTTCGATTTCCTGTCCGATCTTTAATACATCAGCCGGTTTTTCTACATGATCCTTGGAGATCTGGGAAACATGAAGTAATGCATCAACACCTGGAGCAAGCTCAACGAATGCACCAAAATCTGTCATTCTTGCAACTTTTCCTTTTACAATATTGCCAACTGCAAACTTCTCTGCTGCTCCGTTCCATGGATTCTCAGAAGGGAATTTCATGCTGAGTGCGATCTTTGTATCGTTGATATCTTTGATGAATACTTTTACAGTATCTCCAACATTAAATACTTTCTTAGGACTTTCTACTCTGCCCCAGGACATCTCAGAAATATGAAGTAATCCGTCTGCTCCACCTAAATCAATGAATGCACCGAAGTCTGTTACATTCTTAACAGTTCCTTCCATGACATCACCGACTTTGATCTTTGCAAACAGTTCTTTCTGCTGCTCTAATTTCTTCTCAACTAATAACTGTTTTCTGTCACCGATGATTCTTCTGCGTTTTGGATTGAACTCGCTGATCACGAACTGGATTTCCTGATCTTTGTATTTGGAAAGATCTTTCTCATAAGAATCAGATACAAGGCTTGCCGGGATGAATACTCTTGTCTCATCAACAACAACACATAAACCGCCATCTAATACCTGAGAAACTTTTGCTGTTAAAACTTCTTTGTTCTCGAAAGCTTCCTCTAATCTCTTGCTTCCTTTTTCAGCAGCGAGACGTTTGTAAGTTAAGAGAACCTGTCCCTCGCCATCGTTTACTTTTAATACTTTTGCTTCCATTGTATCACCAACAGAAACCATAGTTGTAAGATCTGCGTTAGACTCGTTTGTATACTCATTGCGAGTGATGATTCCGTCTGATTTGTATCCGATATTTAAAACGATCTCATCAGGTTTCACATCGATAACGGTACCTTCAACTACCTCTCCATTTCTTATTGTTTTAAATGATTCCTCCAACATTTGTTCAAAACTCATTTCTGACATTCTTTTGAACCTCCTCAATAATATTGTTTGGGGTAGATGCCCCTGCGGTAATACCTACGTTATCGGTGGATTTTAATCTGGTCAAATCAAGATCCTTTATTGTTTGTATATAGTAAGTATTTTCACATTCTTTTTTACAGATTTCAAATAACTTCTGCGTATTAGAACTAGCCCTGCCGCCAATGACGATCATGGCATCGACTTCTTTTGCAATACGTTCTGCTTCAGTCTGTCTTTCCTCTGTAGCATTGCAGATAGTATTTAAAACAATAATATCATAACCTTTTTCGTTCACAATTTCAACTAATTCTTGAAATTTATTGTAATTAAATGTCGTTTGTGATACAATACACACTTTTTTTTCGGATGAAAGCGTAAATTTTTCTGCCTCCTCACATGTTCCGATCACAGTTGTCTCCGTTGGATCAGACCATCCTTTAATGCCTTCCACTTCCGGATGTGTCTCATTTCCAATAATAATAATATGATATCCTTCTCTGCTGTACTGTTCCACAAGACGGTGGATCTTCAACACAAACGGACAGGTTGCATCTACGATCTCAAATCCCAGTGTCTTGATCTCATCATAGATTTTTCTCTCCACACCATGTGATCTTATGATCACGGTTCCTTTTGGTCTGCCCTTTAATTCATCGGTCGAATGGATGACCTGCACACCTTTTTTTTCAAGATCTGCAACAACCTCTTCATTATGGATGATCGGTCCAAAGGTATAGATCGGTGTCTGATTTTTTTCTGCCTCTTTGTATACCGTTTCCACGGCTCTTTTTACGCCAAAACAAAAACCGGCACTTTTTGCTAAAATAATGTTCATAAATCATTCCTTATCTATTCGTTTTCTAATTCCTGCTTCTTTCAGCCGTTTTCCTGTTAACAGCCTTTTTTCTCTTCATAAATAGAGCGAATTGCTTCCACGACCTCATCAATATCCAGCTCAGAAGAATCTACTAAAACCGCATCTTCTGCCTGTTTTAACGGAGAAGTCTCACGATGCATATCCCGGTAGTCGCGGTCGATGATATCCTTCTCGATCTCATCAAAATCACAGGAAACACCTTTTGCAGTCAATTCATCGTATCTTCTCTGCGCTCTTGTCTTAGAACTTGCGGTCAGATAAATCTTCACCTGCGCATTTGGAAGCACGCATGTTCCGATATCTCTTCCGTCCATGATAACGTCCGTGTTCTCTGCAAGCTTTCTCTGCAGTTCCACTAATTTGGTACGGACAACCGGATATACGCTTGTCGCAGAAGCCATATTACCGACTTCCTCCGTACGGATAAATCCGTTTACATTTTTACCATTTAAAATAACCTGCTGTTCATTATTTTCATAGGCAATGGTCACATCCACATCCTGACATGCCTCTGCGATTTTGGCTTCATCCGAAGAGTCTATTCCGTTTGTCAGAAAATAATATGCCATGGCACGGTACATCGCTCCGGTATCTACATAGATAAAACCAAGCTCCTTTGCCAGTTTCTTTGCGATTGTACTTTTTCCAGCTCCTGCTGGTCCATCGATTGCAATATTCATACTCATAATATATCCATTCCTCTCATTTTTATCTGTTTTTCGATACTGTTCACCCGTACCTCGTTCCGGCAGTGATTTTTCTACTCCACACACATCCCTGCAAGATGTCCGGTAGACCACGCGATCTGGAGATTGAAACCACCTGTCAGGGCATCTAAGTCTAATACTTCCCCACAGAAATATAAATGTCTGACAAGTTTTGACTCCATCGTCGATGGATTTACCTCGCTGACTCTGACCCCGCCTTTCGTGATGATTGCCTCATTAAAATCACGAAGTCCATTTAACGTTAACGGAAAGGCCTTGATGAGCCGCACAAATTTCAGTCGCTCCTCTTTTGTAATCTCGTTTACTTTTTTATCCCGATCGATCCCGGATAATCCGATCATGACCGGGATCATTTTTGCCGGGAAAAGCTTTCCAATGGAATTTTTGAACTGTTTGTTCTTTGCTTCCTCAAAATCTTTCAACACACGCTTGTCTAACTGTTCTTCCGTCAATGCCGGCTTTAAGTCGATCTCCATTGCAAGAGGCTCTTTTGCGATATCCGACCTGATCATCGCACTTGCAGTCAGAATCAATGGTCCGCTGACGCCAAAATGCGTAAATAGCATTTCTCCGAATTCATCATAAAGTACCTTCTTTCCACGGTAAATACGGACATTGACATTTTTTAAAGAAAGTCCCTGCATCTCCCTGACATAGTCCTCTTTTGCGTTAAACGGCACAAGGGAAGGTCTTATCTCCGTCACAGTATGTCCTGCCTCTTTTGCAAAGCGGTAGCCATCCCCGGTTGATCCTGTTGTCTGATAGGAAAAGCCTCCGGTGGCAACGATCACATCATCCGCCTGGATTTTCTCTCCATCAGAAAGCCGCACACCACATACCTTTTTTTGTCCCTCTTCCCCGGAATCTTCATATAATAATGTGTCCACTTCACTGTGAAGCCGGATCTCCACCTGATCTTTTTTTAACACACGCTGCAGTGCTGCGATCACATCCGAAGAATGATCCGAAACAGGGAAAATACGGTTTCCCCGTTCATTTTTAACCGGCAGCCCAGCCTGCTCAAAAAAGTCAATGACCATCTGGTTATCATATGCGTAAAATGCACTGTATAAAAACTTCCGGTTGGTCATGACACTTTGAAAGAGCACATCCATATCACTTGAATTGGTAATATTACACCGTCCCTTTCCTGTGATAAAAAGCTTCTTTCCCAGTTTCTCATTTTTTTCCAATAATGTTACATGATGACCATTTTCTGCCGCAGCGATTGCCGCAAACATTCCGGCAGGTCCTCCGCCGATCACAACTACTCTACTCATTAAATTCGGTATCTCCTATTTTTCCATATCGCATTTTAATGGAGTCATCAATATAATTAATCTCATCACTCTCATATACCTGATATTCATCCCAGATATCTTCCAACATCTCCAGCGTTTTTGCAACTTTTTTGCGGTTCTTCATGCAAAGTGCAACGATCAGCGCATTGATGACACTGAGCGGTGCTACCAGAGAATCCACGATCGAAGCCATATCACTGTCTGCGATCAGATTGCAGGAGGAATACAGATTCATCGGGGAATGTACACTGTCTGTCAATGTGATTACTTTTGCATTGCGGTTATTTGCAAATTCCATTGCCTTTAAAGTCCGCATGGAATAGCGTGGGAAACTGATCCCGATAATCACATCATCCTTTCCAATCCGGACCATCTGTTCAAAAATCTCACTGGAGCTGCTTGTCTGAAGTAAATGCACATTATCAAACATCAGGTTAAAATAGAATGCCATAAAGGATGCTAACGGCGCACAGCTCCGGATTCCAATAATATAAATGTGCTTTGCGTTTAAAATGGTATTCACTGCGATCTCAAATGCTTCCTGATCGATTTTCTCCAACGTGGTATTGATCTTGTCCGCATCCGAGTGCAGGACCGATTCCAATATTTTCGACTGACTGATTCTTCCATAGGTCACTTCCATACGCTGGATCGAATTCAGCTTGTTTCTCACAAGTTCTTCCAATGCATTCTGGAATTCCGGATACCCTTTGTATCCCAAATGTGTTGCAAAACGCACAACGGTTGATTCACTGACGCCAACTACTTCACCTAATCTGGCGGCTGTCAGAAAAACTGCTTTATCATAATTATCTGTGATATATGTAGCTAATAACTTTTGTCCCTTGCTTAATCTGCTGTAAGATTCATTAATACGATTACTCAGATCACGCGTATTACCCATAGTTCCCCATCCTGTTATCCAATTTCTGTCCGGCAGCTTTTACATAGTATCTGCTGCTTTCGGAACATTTTCAAAATTCCAACATTTTAATTATAGCAAATAGGAACTTTTTTGCAAGAAAAAAGAGGCTGAAAACCAGCCTCTTTTCTGTCCTGTCTTATACCGGATATGCTCCGTTCTTTGTATCTGCTACCGTTGCATCTACTTTTTTCTGCTGAGCTTCTCTGTATTTGAAGAAGTCTGTGGCAACCTGTGGGAATAAAGCATATGTTAATACATCTTCATCCTGCTGTTTCCACTGTTTCATCTCAGCTTCGATCTTGTCTAATTCAGGTTCAAGCAAGTCTGCATATCTGCATGTGATCGCATTCTTCTTATCCTCGCCAAGAACCTTGTCAACAACCTCTGGATTGAAAGGTTTTACAGTCTGACCATATTTTCCAAGTAGAACGTCTTTTGTCTCTTTTGTAGCAACTTTGTAACGTTCACCCATCAATACGTTAAATACTGCCTGCGTACCAACGATCTGTGAAGAAGGAGTTACAAGAGGCGGTTCACCAAGGTCTTTACGGACTCTTGGGATCTCCTTTAATACTTCTTCGTATTTATCCTCTGCATGCTGCTCTTTTAACTGGGAAACCATGTTGGATAACATACCACCTGGTACCTGGTATAATAAAGTCTTAATGTTAACGCCAAGTACTTTTGTATTCATCAGACCGCTCTCTAATGCTTCTTCTCTCATTGGTCTGAAGTAATCAGCGATCTCTGCAAGTAAGTTCTGGTCTAAACCGGTATCAAATTCTGTTCCCTTGAATGCCTCTACCATAACTTCTGTTGCCGGCTGGCTTGTTCCCATAGAGAAAGGAGAGATTGCAGTATCAATGATATCGCATCCTGCCTCTACTGCTTTCATGTATGTCATGGAAGCAACACCGGAAGTATAGTGTGTATGAAGTTCGATTGGCAAAGATGTAGAATCTTTCAAAGCCTGAACTAACTCTGTTGCTTTGGAAGGAACTAACAGTCCGGCCATATCTTTGATACATAAAGAATTAGCTCCCATATCTTCTACTCTCTTAGCCATATCCATCCAGTATTCCAGTGTATATGCATCACCTAATGTATAAGATAATGCAACCTGCGCATGTCCGTTCTCTTTATTGCAGGCTGTAACTGCTGTCTGAAGATTACGGATATCGTTTAAGCAGTCAAAAATACGGATAATATCAATACCGTTTGCGATAGATTTCTGTACAAAATACTCTACAACATCATCTGCGTAAGGACGGTATCCCAAGATATTCTGTCCACGGAATAACATCTGTAATTTTGTATTTTTAAAGCCATCTCTTAATTTACGAAGACGCTCCCATGGATCTTCTTTTAAGAAACGAAGGGATGCATCGAATGTAGCACCACCCCAGCACTCAACAGCGTTGTATCCGACTTTATCCATTTTATCAACGATCGGAAGCATCTGTTCTGTTGTCATACGTGTTGCGATCAGGGACTGATGCGCATCACGCAGAACGGTTTCTGTTATTTTTAAAGGTTTTTTAACAACTTCTGCCATGATTTTCTATTCCTCCTAAATTCCAAAGATTGCCATGAATACACCGGCTGCTACTGCAGTACCGATAACACCGGCAACGTTTGGTCCCATTGCATGCATAAGTAAAAAGTTTGTCGGGTCTTCTTCTGCTCCGACTTTCTGTGACACACGGGCTGCCATTGGAACGGCAGAAACACCTGCAGAACCAATCAGTGGATTGATCTTGCCCCTTGTGATCCAGCATAATAATTTACCAAATAATACACCGGCCGCAGTACCGAACATGAATGCTACAAGACCAAGGATAACGATCTTGATCGTTGTCCAGTTTAAGAATGCCTCTGCACTCGTGGAAGCACCAACTGATGTACCGAGTAAAATTACTACGATATACATTAACGCATTGGATGCTGTCTCTGATAACTGACGGACAACTCCGGATTCGCGGAATAAGTTACCAAGCATTAACATACCAACCAGTGGAGCTGTTGTAGGAAGGATCAGACACACCACAATTGTTACCACGATAGGGAATAAAATCCTCTCCAGCTTTGATACCGGACGCAGGTTCTCCATCTTGATTGCACGCTCTTTTTTGGTTGTAAATAATTTCATGATCGGAGGCTGGATAATAGGAACTAACGCCATGTAGGAATACGCTGCCACTGCGATTGGTCCCATCAGGCCTGACTGTCCTAATTTTCCTGCAAGAAAAATAGAAGTAGGTCCGTCTGCACCACCGATGATAGAAACAGCCGCTGCTGCTTTATCATTAAAACCTAATAAAATTGCAAGGAAGTATGCGCCAAAGATACCAAACTGTGCCGCTGCTCCAAGCAGGAAGCTGATCGGGTTTGCGATCAATGGTCCAAAGTCTGTCATCGCACCTACACCGAGGAAGATCAGTGAAGGCAGGATCGACCATTCATCTAACGTGTAAAAATAATGGAACAAACCACCGACACCATTGCTCATCATTTCCGGTTCTGCAAAAATATCCGGGTAGATATTTACAAGCAGCATACCAAATGCGATTGGAACCAGAAGCAATGGTTCAAATCCTTTGGCGATTGCAAGGTAAAGGAATACACAGGCAACAAGGATCATGATGAAATTTCCGACTGTCAGGTTAAAGAAGGCAGTCTGGTGAAGGAGATTGTCCATTGTCTCCATAAAATAACTCATAGTTATCCTCCTAAAATACTAGTTTAATGTAGCAAGTAAAGCGCCTGCTTCTACCATATCACCAACATTTACATTGATACTTGCAACAGTACCATCCTGTGGTGCAACAACTGGTGTTTCCATTTTCATGATCTCTAAAACAAGGACAGCGTCACCTTTTTTCACTGCCTGGCCTACAGAAGCTTCGATCTTAAATACTTTTCCTGCTGCTCCTGCCTCAATCTTAACGCTTCCTGCGCCACCTGCCGGTGCTGCTGCCTTTGGAGCTGCTACCGGAGCGGCTGGTGCTGCTGCACGTCTTGGTGCTGCTGCCGGAGCACTTACGCTTCCGTTCTCTTCTACTGTAACATCATAAACATTTCCATTTACGGTAATTGTATAGCTTTTCATTTAATAAATCCTCCTGATCATAAAGGTAATCAATATCTTTTATTTCATATTGTGACTGGTTCTTTTATCTTCTGTGAATAGAACGAACGACAAAAGAATCTGTGGATGTTCCTTCGCTTGCTGCGATCGCTGCAGAAATAACAGCTACAAGTTCAAGGTCATCTGTAAGGTTTTCATTTACTGTCTCAACTGCCGGTGCTTTTGTCACTTCTGTTTTTGCAGTTTTTTTCTTCGGAGCACCAACTTTTGAAATAAACTTAAAGCAGTAAATGATCAGACTGATAAGTATTAATACACAGAATACAGTTCCCATTCCCATCAAAGTATTGAGAGCTGCCTTTTCTAACTTCTCGCCTAATGTATACACGATATCTGCTGTTGCATCAGTCATCTCAATCTCTTCTGTCAGATAATTGTATTCATAGACGAATGTTACGTCCACATCTCTCTCAGAAAAATTTACGATCTGGTCAACGGTAACAGTATCGCTTGTCTTATCAATAGAGAACTCACCAAGACCAACAAATGTACCCACATCAGATGTCGTGTCCAGCCATGACTGTAAAAGACTGATCACAGCTTCTGCCTCTGTGTATTCTCTTCCATACTGTTTTGCATACTGCTTTGCATACTGCTCATTTGTCTCAATTGCCGCAGATAACTCCTCCTCAGAAGATGCTGCAATTGAAGTTACCAAGTTCTGTGCGCTGCTCTGTAGATCAGAGTAACTCATTCCGCCGTAGTCAACATCCTGCGGATCAGCGGATCCACAAGCTGCGAGTGTCAGCGCCATGATGCAAAGACAAAGCATTAAAGATAATTTTTTCTTCATAACTTCACCTTTCTATTTTGTTCCATGTTTCTTATCCGGTGTGCATACACATTTTGTGTAAAGCATCTCAAATGCTGCAACAAGATATTTTCTTGTATCTGCAGGCTCAATGATCAGATCAACATAGCCTCTTCTTGCGGCAGTCACTACATTTGACTGTAATTTTTCATATTCTTTTGCTTTCTCAGCAAGAACATCTGCGGAAGCGTCTGCATACATAATTTTAGCTGCAAGTTCTGCATCCATCATACCGATCTTGGTCTCCGGCCATGCATATACTAAATCTGCTCCGATCGATTTGGAGTTCATGGTCACATAAGCACTTCCGAAAGCATCGCCTGCGATCAGGTTTACTTTTGGACAGGTTGCAGAAGCAAATGCAGAAGTCATGTGGGCAAGTGCCTTTGCAAGACCTTTTTCTGCACACATGCATGCCTTGAATCCTGTCACATTTGTGATAGATAAAACAGGGATCTCGAAAGCATCACAGAAACGGATGAACTCAGATGCTTTCTCGCATCCTTTTACGGTAAGTGCTGCCTCAAAAGTCTCTGCTGTCTTTCCCTCTTCATCATGGATCTCTGTACAGTTTGCAACTGCACCGACAGTCATGCCATTTAATTTGATAAATCCTGTCACCATGTTCTTTGCGTAATCAGCTTTTGTCTCAAAGAAGGCATGTCCGTCTGAAATCTCGCTTAAGAGATATCTTGCGTCACCCTTCATAACATCCATGCTTGCACATGCGCGGTTTAAATCATCCTCACATTCCTCTGTGTAAACATCTCCCTCATTATTTAAAGGAAGCATGGATACTAACTCACGGATCTGTGCGAGGATCTCATCCTCTGTGCCGGCATAGTCAACACAGCCTGTCTCTTCGCTCTGGAATTTTGCTGCGGATGTATCGCATTTTTCAATTCTGTTGCCCTCAATCGCATTTGGGGAATTGATGAACATCTTAGCCTTGGTTGCTTCCATAAAAGCGAAATCAGATAAAGCTGGAACAACTGCAAGACCGCCGCCACAATTTCCAAATACGGCACTGATCTGTGGAATCACACCGGATGCCTCAATCTCTTTGGCATAAATCCTGCCAAATCCGTCTAATGCATCGACAGACTCCTGTAATCTCATACCTGCACAGTCAATAAAACCGATGACCGGTGCGCCCATTTTCATTGCCATGTCATATACATTGGCAATTTTCTTTGCATGCATCTCACCGATCGTTCCGTTTAATACGGATGCATCCTGGCTGTAAACATATACCAGATTGCCATCGATCAGACCATACCCTGTGATAACACCGTCGGATGGTGTGTCTGTGTCTGCAAGATTAAAGTCTGTATTTCTTGCTGTTACAAGAGAACCGATTTCCATAAAACTGTTCTCATCGACTAACTTGGTAATACGCTGCATTGCCAAGCTATCATTACTACTACTCATTCTTTAGCCCTCCATCTATAAAAAATTAACAAATTTCGCTATGATAATATTACCTCTTTTCCAAACAATTTTCAAGTGCATTGTTAATTTTTTGACAGAATTTTTTCCAGATCTTTACCACATATTGTCAGACAGCGAGTTTTAACACCTGTCTTAAGCACCACTCAAAATCCAATTTCTCCATATCTTCTGTGGTCTCCACCTGATATTCCCGCAATACCATGCCGCCCAGTTTATAATAGATGGCTCCGGCACAGCTTCCCTTTTTTACCGGTGCACTCAGTTTTTGTGCGATCCGATACTCCACTGTCACCTGTTCCCCCTCTCTGAGCAGTACGTGGGAGAGATCTTTTTTCAGGACGGCATGCAGTTTCATGTACACCTGTTCTCCGATTCTGCCGCCCTGTGCATGTTCAATGGGAACCGGTGCAAATCTGCTCCCGTCCAGTGCGATATCGTCCAGATCGCAGCGCTCATAAGCGGCAAGCCCATACTCCATAAGCTTTCTCGTATCCGACCATTTATAAGTTCTATTGTTCGGCCAGCCGCATGCAAGCAGTGCCACAATATATGTTTTTCCATTCTGTTCCAGCGCACCCACATAACAGTATCCGGCGTTTCCCGTAAATCCCGTTTTCCCGGAGACTGCCCCGTCCATCATTTTCAAAAATGCATTATGGTTGTAACAATGGTAGGCATATTTTCCACTCACATCCGTAAACGTATACTCTGCCTCCCCGGTGATTTTTAAAAACTGGTCTGCCTTTGGAGATTCCTTAATGCAATAACGCATGATCTGCGCAAGGTCTTCCGCAGTCGTGTGATGAAACTGACTGTCCTTCTGTGCATCCAGACCATTTGGCGTTATAAAAAAAGTGTCAGCACACCCGATTTTTTTTGCATAGTCATTCATCATCTTTGAAAAATGCTCCGTTGTACCGGCAACCTGCTCTGCGATAACGACTGCACAGTCATTAAAGGACTCTAGCATCATCGCGTAAATGAGATCTTTCATCCGGAATTTCTGTCCTGCCGGTGCACCCAGATGCACTTTTGGCGCCTTCGCTGCCTGCACAGACACCTCGGCGATCTGCTCTAAATCACAGTTTTCCAGTGCAATAATGCAGGTTAATATTTTGGTGGTACTCGCATTGGCAAGTGCTTCTGATCCGTTTTTACTATATAAAACGCGCCCGGAATCGCCATCCATTAAAACTGCCGCCTTTGCAAAAAGTTCCGTTTCTTTCGGCGGCTCCTGCGCTGCCAATATTTTTGCCGGATACGTAAACAAAATGACCAGACATATAATAATCGCAATTACTTTTTTCAAACCAAAAACCTATTTTTTCTCTTCACCCATCTATATGCAGAAATGAAATACGGTATGCTTTTGGATGATCCGTCCTGCAAAAATAAAAACGTTTTTCCACAAACAAAAATAGCGCAAAAAGTTACTCATGACTCTTTGCGCTCTGTTCTCCTTATATATCCAGTTTTACTTTCATCTCTTCTTCTGCTTCCTGCTTGAACTCCTCGATCTGAACCTGATCTAACATTGGCAGTTCATCCAGGGACTGCACACCAAAGCTTCTTAAGAACTCCTCCGTCGTGCCAAACAAAAGCGGACGTCCCGGTGCATCTAATCTGCCGAGTTCCTTCACCAGATTGTACTCGACTAACTTGTTGACCGCATGGTCGCAGGAAACACCGCGGATCTTCTCAATCTCCACCTTTGTGATTGGCTGCTTGTACGCAATAATGGAGAGTGTCTCTAAAAGTACATCTGTGAGCACATGTTTTTTCGGCTGCTTAGCAATCCGTATCAGGTACTCATACATTTCGCTTTTCGTGCACATCTGATAGGCTCCGTCCAGCTCGATGATCTTCATGCCAATGCTCGGCTTCTCATATTCTTTCATGAGATGCTCAATAATTTTCTTTGTCTCTTTTTTATCTAATTCCAATGCAGCGGCAATTTTTTCCAGTTCCACGGATTCTCCCATGGTAAAAAGGATTGCCTCCACAATCGCTTCATAATTCTTTTCTTCCATTCATCTATTCCCTATGCCGTCAAGACCTGTTAAGCGGCCATTTTCGATTCTATCTTAATATCATCAAAAGTGTGTTCCTGTGAGATAAAAATCTTTCCCACCTTCATCAGCTCTAATATTGCCAAAAAAGTAACAATCACTTCCACCTTGCTCGCCTGCGCTTCCAGAAGGTTGCGGAAGCTGAAATTTCTGTGTGTTTTGCAGAAGTCCTCCACATACAGCATCTTATCCGAAAGTGAAACTTCTTCCTTCTCGATCTTACCAAACTTCGAACGCACCGGGTCAATCTTGTCCACCTGTTTTTTCATAATGGACTTAAAAATCTGATCGAGCTTTGCCAGATTCATATCCCCGACTAATTCTGCAAGATCTACCGGTTCCTCATACTCTGCAACCTCCGGTGGGATCGTAGGTTCCTTAAAAAACACCTGCTCCGCATCCATCTGTCTGTCCCTGAGTTCATAAGCCATGCACTTGTACATCTTGTACTCCAGCAGCTGCTGTACAAGTTCTGCCCTCGGGTCTTCCTCCTCTTCCTCCTCGGATTCTTTCTTCGGAAGCAGCATCCTGGACTTAATATCGATCAACGTGGCAGCCATGACCAGAAATTCACTCATGACATTTAAGTCATTCCGCTTCATCTCCGCGATATATTCCATGTACTGATTCGTGATCTCTACAATCGGGATATCATAAATATTCACTTTATTTTTTTCCAACAGATGTAAAAGCAGATCCAGTGGACCTTCAAACACCTGAAGTTTTACCGTCAGCTCCATATATGATAACTTCCTTGCAATGTTTCGTCCGGTCTGCCATGACACAAACCATAAGAATTTAATTTGTAAATCGCAACGTATCAATTTTATATGGAAACCGAAAAAAAAGCAAGCATAATGTACAGGTTCTCCGGCTAAAATGAAGTAGAAACGTCGCAGGCTGCGCCTTTTTGCAGATATGTGACACTGAAACCCAAAATTTTCGGAGGTATCCCAAATGCGCCTGTTATGCTCTGCCCTTCTTTCTGCAAACCTGCTCCTTGGAAGCAGTTTTTCCCTCCTGTCACCGTACTATTTTTTGTGTCAGGACAATATTCTCCCAAAAAACATTTTTTCCTTTGAGAGAACCTTTGTTCTTTCCGAGACACCGGCGGAATCCACTCCGGCGGCTGATTCGTCTGACGTTCTCAATCTGTCTGCCCCGAGCGTTCTTCTCATGGAAGCATCTACCGGAACGATTCTGTATGAAAAAAATTCCCATACAGTCCTCCGCCCTGCAAGTATCACGAAAATCATGACGCTAATTCTCATTTTTGACGCGATCGAATCCGGTCAGATTTCTTTAGAAGATACTGTCACCGTGTCAGAATACGCTGCCAGCATGGGTGGCTCGCAGGTCTTTTTGGAACCGAATGAAACGCAGACCGTCGACACCATGATCAAATGTATCAGCATCGCAAGTGCCAATGACGCATGCGTTGCCATGGCTGAATTTATCTGCGGCAGTGAAGCCGCTTTCGTAGAAAAAATGAATGAGCGTGCCAAAGGACTTGGCATGAACGACACTACATTTGTAAATTGTTGTGGTCTTGACGTTGACGGACATATGACAAGCGCCTATGATGTTGCCCTGATGTCCCGCGAGCTGACCACGAAATACCCACAGATCCATAATTATTCTACCATCTGGATGGATACGATCACGCACGTCACAAGACGCGGTTCGGAGGAATTTGGTCTGACAAACACCAACAAGCTGATCCGGCAATATCAGTATGCAACCGGGCTTAAGACCGGCTCGACGAGCCTTGCAAAGTACTGTGTCTCCGCCACCGCAGTAAAGGACGGCATGGAACTGATTGCAGTCGTCATGGCCGCCCCGGATTTTAAGATCCGGTTTGCCGATGCAGCCACACTTTTAAATTACGGTTTTTCCAAATGTCGGATTTATTCGGATGAGAACACCGACACACTCGCCGCACTCCCATTAAAAAAAGGAATTTCCGATGAAGTCTCTCTCTGCTACCGCTCCCCATTTCAATATGTGGTTACAGACGGTTCCGATCTCTCCGGTATCACTAAAGAACTGGAACTGCCGGAATCTGTGGAAGCCCCGGTTGCATCCGGTGATGTCATCGGGCGCGCTGTCTATAAACTGGGCGACAGGGAACTTGGAACGGTCGACATTTTATGCAGCGAGGATATTGCCGCCGCTGTCTACAAAGATTATTTTATGGAATCACTGCAAATGTACCTGCCATAAATCTGCGAATTATTACCGGAACAAAGTGTAAATAAACCGTATCAAAAAGCAAAGGGCAGAGAAACCTCTCACCGGCTCTCCACCCTTTGTTACCATTTTACAGCAACGGTGCAAACAGACGCATCATGCCCTGGAAAATACGAATGAACACATTCTGACCTCTGCAGAATTCCAATGTCATTTCCTCGGAAGCCGCAAAAGTATCCATACAGTCCTCTTTCAACTGCATCAGGGCTTTCGTTTTATACATAAACACACCACACTCAAAATGCAGGAACAGACTGCGGTAATCCAGATTGATACTTCCCACAGTTCCAATCTTATCATCACAGAGAAAACTCTTGGCATGAATAAAACCAGGTGTATACTGGTAAATTTTTACACCACATTTGAGCAGCGGTTCATAATGGGACTGCGTCAAAAGGAAAATCATTTTCTTATCCGGGATTCCCGGTGTCACGATCCGCACATCCACACCACGCTTTGCAGCGTTGCACAAACTCACCAGCATCTCATTGTCAATGATCAGATACGGCGTAAAAATATACACATACCGCTCTGCATGGTTGATAATATTCAGATAAATATTCTCTCCTACTGTCTCATGATCCAACGGTGTATCACCATAAGGCTGTACAAAGCCGTCTCCCTCAAAAGGTTCTTTCTGGTATACCTGTGGCATGAACTGTTTGTAATCCTCAGAGGAATGGTTGATGTAATTCCACATTTCCAGAAACATCACAGTCATACTCCACACAGCTTCGCCCGCTAACCGGATCCCTGTATCTTTCCAGTAGCCAAACCGTGACGCCACATTGATATATTCATCCGCAAGATTGATTCCTCCGGTAAATCCAACCTTGCCATCAACCACAAAAATCTTCCGGTGATCCCGGTTATTCATAACAACGGACATGATCGGGCGGAATGGGTTAAATGCTGCACACTTAATGCCTTTTGCCTGCAATACCTTATAATATTTTGGCGGCAGTGTATTGATGCAGCCGATATCGTCATAAATCAGCCGGACATCCACACCCTCTTTGCTTTTTTGCTCAAGTACCTCCACGATGCGGTCAAACATCACTCCCTGATCTACGATAAAATATTCCAGAAAAATAAAATGTTCTGCCTTTTCCAGATCTGCAAGCATATCCGGGAACATCTCTTCTCCACAGCTGTAATATTTTGTGGACGTATTATGATAAAGCGGAAATCCTGCCCAGTCATTGATATATCTGGACTGACGATAAACAGAAAGATCCTCTCTCTCTAACTGTTCTTTGATCTCCGGTGTCTGATAAAGGCATGCACTCACCTCCCGGTTCACGGAATCCATACGTTCCTGTGTTTTCTTCGTAAGACTTGATCTGCCAAAAATCATATATAATAAGAGTCCAAGCACAGGGGACAACAGGATAATAAATGTCCACGAAAGTTTATTTGCCGGATTCGTCCAACGGTTTACGATCACCAGCACCACAATAATTGCGATTGTCCTGATCGCAAGATTTGCATATGTGAACTGATAACTGAACTGATACATGACCATTACAAGCCATAAAAACTGGAGAATAATGGAAACTGCAACGATTGAAAATCTTCCTAATAATAAATGTGCTATTTTTTTCATCTGTATTCTTCGCCCCTTTCCGATTATTCTAATATCAGAAAATGAAAATGTCAAACTACAAGATTGTTCACATGTAGCATTCCCCAGCATTTTCTGCCAATCTGCTCCCCTCTCGGATATACACTTTCATAGAGTTTAAGTTTCATCTCTGTCGGCGTATAATCCGGGTATTTCTGATATGCAAGTGCGATCGCTCCGGAAACTACCGGTGCAGCCATTGAGGTTCCGCTTTTCACAATATATCCCTTTGCATCTTTACTGCAGCTTTTCACATTTGTTCCAGGTGCAAGGACTTCCGGTTTCACGATACAGCATTCCGTCGGCCCGAATCCGCTGTAATTTTTTGTCAGTCTCCCACTGTTTCCTGTTTCTGTCACATTATCATCCCAGCTTCCGACCGTCAGCACTTTTCTGGAAATTCCCGGAATTGTGACAGAGTTTTCCTTTGGGCCATTGTTTCCAGCCGCCGTCACTACCATAATTCCCTGATTCCACGCCTCGTCCACAGCATGAAGCAGCTGTTCCTGCTCGTTTTTCCCTGCACTTGCCATCATCCCGACTGAAATATTTAATATTTTCACCTGATATTTCTCCCTGTTTTGTAAAAGCCAGTCCATGCCCTCTAACACATGGCTGGTAACGCCGTTCCCCTTCCGGTCCAATACTTTTAGTACCACCAGACGAACCCCTGGCGCCACTCCGCTTAACAGCCTCACACCGCGCTTATCCTTAGACATCAGTCCACTGCCTCCAATGATCCCGGCGACATGGGTTCCATGCCCATTATCATCATACGCCGCAAGCTTCTTCTGGCAGAAATCCTCGAAATGTAAAATTCTCTGGTCAAAATCCAGATGTGGGGCAATCCCGGTATCCATGACCGCCACAGTGATATTTTTGCCGTTCAACCCCATTTTATATGCACGGTCACAATGAATGACGCGTTTCACTCGATCCATAAATATTATCCTTTTTTCTATCAGTATATGAAGATCCGAAACTTCCAGTGACAAAGCCAGAATCATAGAGTGCACGCTCTGCGGACATACTATCTTCAAACAAAATGAGGTGTTCCCCGATCATAACACTTTCGGAAAACACCTCATATCTTATTTTTTTATTTTATTAGTTGTTCTCTGGAACATCTTTCATGGAGAAGCTGATTCTTCCCATCTTATCTTTTCCAAGGCAGATAACGGTTACTTTATCACCTAATGTAAGAACATCCTCTACACGGTTGATTCTCTCTTTGGAAATCTTGGAAATGTGTACCATTCCCTCTTTTCCAGGAGCGAACTCGATAAATGCACCAAACTCTTTGATGCTTACAACTGTTCCGGTGAAGATCTGGCCTTCCTCAAAATCAGTTGTGATCGTCTTGATCATGTCGATTGCTTCCGCCATCTTCTCTTTGTCTGTTCCACATACAGATACTGCACCCTCATCTGTAATGTCGATCTTGACATCTGTGCGGGCAATAATCTCGTTGATGGTCTTACCTTTCTGACCAACCACATCACCGATCTTATTTGGATCGATCTGAATCTGGATGATCTTAGGAGCGTATGCACCAACTTCTTTACGAGGTTTTGAAATTGCTTTGGACATTACTTCATCCATAATGTAAAGTCTTGCCTCACGTGTTCTTGCAATTGCCTCCTCTACGATTGGTCTTGTCAGACCATGGATCTTAATATCCATCTGGATTGCTGTGATACCTTTATGGGTACCGGTTACTTTAAAGTCCATGTCTCCGAAGAAGTCCTCAAGTCCCTGGATATCCGTAAGTACGATATAATCATCATCTGTATCACCTGTTACAAGACCACAGGAGATACCTGCTACCATGGATTTGATCGGTACACCTGCAGCCATAAGTGCCATACAGGATGCACAGGTAGATGCCATGGAAGTAGAACCGTTAGACTCAAATGTCTCGGATACCGCACGGATTGCATATGGGAATTCCTCCTCAGAAGGAAGTACTGCAACAAGTGCTTTCTCAGCAAGTGCTCCGTGTCCAATCTCACGACGTCCCGGGCCACGGGATACTTTTGTCTCACCTACAGAGTATGCAGGGAAATTATACTGATGAATATATCTCTTTGTTGTAATATTTGCATCAAGTCCATCAATCTTCTGTACTTCAGATAATGGAGCCAATGTAACAACATCACAGATCTGTGTCTGTCCACGGGTAAACATTGCAGAACCATGTACTCTAGGAATCAGATCAACTTCTGCTGCCAATGGACGGATCTGGTTGATTGCACGGCCATCTGGACGTTTGTGATCTTTTAAGATCATCTTACGTACTGTCTTTTTCTGATACTGGTAAACGGCCTCACCTAAAACAGCAAGCCATTCTTCCTTATCGGCAAATGCCTCTGCCAATTTATCTGTGATCTCACGGATGTTCTCTTCACGTTTCTGTTTTTCATCCGTGAAAACTGCGTTCTCCATATCTTCCGGAGTCACAATCTCTTTCATTGCAGCAAACATCTCATCCGGGATTGCACAGCTTGTGTATTCATGTTTTGGTTTGCCACATTCCGCAACGATCTTATCCATAAACTGGATAATTGTCTGGTTTACATCATGGCATTTGTAGATTGCTTCGATCATTTTCTCTTCCGGGATTTCATTTGCTCCGGCTTCGATCATGATAACTTTTGTTCTGGTAGAAGCGACTGTTAACTGTAAATCGCCTTCATCCCATACTTTCTGGGATGGGTTTACGATGAACTCACCGTCTACCATACCCATCTGAGTCATGGCACATGGTCCATCGAATGGGATATCTGACATGGTTGTTACAAGTGCAGAACCGATCATACCAACCACCTCAGGGCGGCACTCTGGATCTACGGACATTACCATGTTATTCAAAGTAACATCGTTACGATAATCCTTAGGGAATAATGGTCTCATTGGACGGTCGATAACGCGGGAAGTAAGGATTGCATTCTCAGATGCTTTTCCCTCTCTCTTATTGAAACCGCCTGGAATCTTTCCTACTGCGTACATTTTCTCCTCGAACTCTACGCTTAATGGGAAGAAATCTACTCCATCCCTTGGCTTGTCTGATGCTACTACAGTAGATAATACAGTTGTCTCACCATATTTGATCAATGCAGCGCCGTTTGCCTGTGCACACACTCTTCCGATATCTACCGTAAGAGTTCTGCCGGCAAGTTCCATTGAAAAACTTTTATACATGTTTTCTCTCCTTTAAATTTTGTATACGCCACAGCATACTGTGTGACTAAAACAGAAGTACCGAAACTACTGAACCATACATGCCTGTCTGCCATGTACCCTTCAGTGGTCTCGGGTATTTAGACTTCTGCCTCGTTTTATTGTACTAGAAATATTCGGAATATACAAGCAAAAAAATAGAGCGGTGAAAACTCCGCTCTATTCTGCTTATACCTACTATTACTTTCTCAAGCCTAAGCTGTCGATCAATGCACGGTATCTCTCGATATCGATTTTCTTTAAGTAAGCAAGTAAACCACGTCTCTGACCTACCATTTTCAGAAGACCTCTTCTGGAATGATGATCATTTGGGTTGTCTTTTAAGTGATCTGTTAACTCTGTGATACGGGCTGTTAAAAGAGCTACCTGTACCTCTGGAGATCCAGTATCATTTGCTGTTCTACCGTATTTAGCGATAATTTCCTGTTTCTTTTCTTTTGCGATCATGTTATGATCCTCCTTCTTATTCTTAATCGCCCAATAAAACATGATACTCAGCGAAAGGTCGGAGTGTCCATTCACCGAATATGGGCTAAACTCATGCCTGAATAGTATAACACAGTCTTTCTGTATTTGTAAACAAAAATTTTGTAATTAAGCCAGATTAATCCTGCAATACACGGACTACTTTTACCGGATTACGGTAGCATGCACCGGAGATTTTGATTCCGGTACGAGGGGAACTTGCATGTACCACCTGTCCGTTTCCAATATAGATCGCCACATGATTGATCCTGCTTCCGTTACCATAGAAGAACAAATCTCCCGGCTGTGCTTCCGATGCAGAAATACTTGTTCCGCAGCCAGCCTGCGAACCAGAAGAATGTGGCAGTGAAACACCATAGTTTGCAAATACACTCATGACAAAACCGGAACAGTCAGCGCCTCTTGTCAGGCTTGTACCACCCCACACATAAGGATTTCCTACGAACTGGCATGCATAAGATACCAGATCCACACGGACATCCGAGACTCCCTGTCCATATCTTACTTCCGTCATAGTCATAGCTGTTGGAAGTTCCGTATTGATCTCAATATAGTCTGCGGATACATATCCCTCATCACTGTCGATACTTACTTTTACCCAGCCATCTAACTGCTCTACAACCTCTAACTCCTCGCCCATTGGCATAGAAGTCACGATACTGCAGTCTGTATTCGGTTCTTCCCTCACGTAAAGAGTTGTCGTTGTTACTTTGGCAACCGTCTCTTTTACCTGCTCTGCCAGAGCGGCCGCCTCATTTCCGGTTACCAGATACTCTGTCTTTACATATCCGGTGACTTCCCCGGACTGGATCTGTGTCCATTCCCCATCCACACCTAACACTTCACAGGCTGCATGGTTTGGCATCTTACCGACAAGTGTTGCATCGGTTCCCGGTGTCTCACGGACATTTAAGTTACCGGAATCTACCACTGCAATTCCAAGATTCGTATATCCATATACGGATGTCACTTCCTCCTGTGCTGCTGCTGTAAGTTCTGTATCTGTATCAGAAACAGCTGCCACGTCTTCATCACTGGCAAGTGCCTGTGCTGTCACGCTTGCAATACCGGCTGTCACACCTGCGTCGACCGTCTCTGCACTTTCTTCTATTACAGAAGCTGTGGCAACTGCCTTAGCTGTCACATCTTCACTCTGTTTATGATTGTTGATCGCTGCAGTGGAAATAACTAGTAATCCTGCTGCTCCAAGACATATTGCCCTGATATATTTGGATTTCATAATGCCTCCTGAACATCTGCATGTCTTTCTGCTTCTTTTTCATCTTACAAAATATATTTTTCAAACTTTTTACAGTATAACAGTCACTTATTACAATGTCAATCATATTTGTAACATTTTTGTAATATTTGTAGATCCAAATTTTACAAAGTGGCATTTACCTGTCCATTCATCCTATTTCATTTTTGCGAAAAAAGCTCTTGTAAATGCAATGTCATTCATCATCTGTTCCTGAAGTTTTTCGATGCTATCAAACCTGCGCTCTTCCCGGATCATTGTCCGAAATTCAACCGTTACCACTTTCTCATACACATCTTCCCTAAAATCCAGAAGATGTGTCTCCACCCCGACCGGATTATTTCCCTTTATCGTAGGTTTGCACCCTACATTTGTGACACCGTAATACCTTTTATCATCGATAAACACTTCTGTCACATAGACGCCAAAAGGCGGCAGAAGTTTTTCCTCCGGTGGGATCAGATTGATCGTCGGGATCCCGATCGTCCTTCCGATCTGATTCCCGTGTTTTACCATTCCGGTCACAAAATAGCGGTAGCCTAAGAGATGATTGGCTTTTTCAATGTTTCCAGCCATGATCTCTTCGCGGACAAAAGTACTGCTGATATCCCGCTCATCCTCTTTCATTTTCGAGAGAATAAGTGCCTCATAACCATAGACCGGTGCATATCTTTTCAACATCTGATAATCACCGCGTCTGTTGTGTCCAAAATGAAAATCTTCCCCTGCCACGATACATTTTACATTTAATTTTTCTACGAGCATACGGATAAAATCTTCCGGTTCCATGCACATCACTTCTCTCGTAAAGGGACATTCGATGAGATAGTCTATCCCGATTCCTTCAAAAATATGCATTTTCTCCTCATTCGTGGTAAGCACCTTTGCCTCGATATGCTCCACATTTTTTTTCGGTGGAATATCAAAGGTAAAAATAGCTGCCTTTAATCCTTCCTCCTTTTTCTGCGCAAGTTTTTCCATTAAGAGTTCATGTCCGCGATGGATACCATCAAACTTTCCAAGAGAAATGACAGTCGGTTTTTCGACATGAAAATCCAGTGTATTTTTTATATATTTCATTCTTCCATAAACACTTTCACAGGTTTGAAGTTTCCCCTCTCCTGCTGGAATTCATAGATTCCGATAAAGTGATCCTTTTCATCATAAATTCTGATTGGTTTTTGCTGCATAGAAGCCTCAAACGAGCGGATCATCTCCGGCTCGATCCGGTTTCCATTATACAGTACTTTAGAAAACTGCTCCGGCACGACTCCCTTCTGATACTGTAAAAAAACAGAATCCACAGATCGCACAAACGGAAAACATGCCCTGCTCCATGCTTCCGGCGGAAGTTCCTTTGTGCACTCCTTCACAAGTTGCTCGATCTCCCCGATTTTTAAGGCATCCTTTAACAAGAACTCAGACACCTGCGTGCGGAGCAGCGATTCCATACAGCCGCCGCAGCCAAGTTTTTCTCCGATATCCTGACATAAAGTGCGGATATACGTTCCTTTGGAACAGTGTACACGCATGCGCACCCTCGGAAGCGTAACATCCAGAATGTCAATCGTTAAAATCTTCACAGGTCTTGCCTGACGCTCTACGGTTTTGCCCTCCCTTGCGAGATCACAGAGTTTTTTTCCATTGACTTTCAGCGCAGAGTACATCGGTGGGATCTGCATATAGTCCCCCACAAAAGAAAGGACTGTCTCCCTCACGGCTTCCTCTGTCACCTTCACATCTTTCTCCTCCAGCACTGTACCGGTGATATCCTGGGTATCTGTCACCTTTCCCAATAAGAGCACTGCCTCATATTCTTTGCTTTTATCAGTGAGCAGATCACAGACTTTTGTGGCTTTACCAAGACACACAGGCAACACCCCTTCCGCATCCGGATCGAGTGTCCCTGTGTGTCCGATTTTTTTCTGTTTAAAGATACCACGGAGTTTTGCCACTACATCAAAAGATGTATACCCTTTTTCTTTATATACATTAATGATTCCGTTGACCATAGTGTATCCTTTTTCTTCATTATTTTCTAAAGCTGTTTTTTCACTTCTTGCAAAATAGCTTCGATGATCTGCTCCGGTTCTCCCTTCATGGAAAAACCTGCAGCCCTCACATGACCGCCGCCGTCAAACTTCACTGCGATCTCTGACAGGTCAACAAGTTCTTTTGATCTTGTGCTGACCTTAAATTCTCCATCCTCTAACTCATACAAAAAGATGGCAACTTCCACATCCTTTGTCACCCTAAGCTGGCTGACGATCCCATCTAAGTGCTTTGGAAGCACATCATACTCTTGCATCTCCTGCTTCGTGATGACACTGGAAATGCACTTTCCGTCCAGATGCAGAACACTTTTCATCAGGGCAAGTCCCATAATACGGTTCTGGTTATACGTTTTTGTAAAGAATGTCTCGTCGACTATCTTTGGGAAGTTAATTCCTTTTTCGATAAGCTTTCCTGCAATCTCCATCGTTTTTCTGGAAGTGCAGGAATACTGGAAAACACCGGTATCATGCACCATTCCGGTGTAGATACATTCTGCGATCTCCCGGTCAATGCGCTCGTCTGGAAGCAGTTCAAAGATCAGTTCACAGGTGGAGCTTGCATCTGGAAAAATATAGTTATGTTCTGCAAAGTTCTGATTGCTCACATGATGATCCACACAGATCGTATGTTCTGCCGATTCAAAATACTTTGCAGCATTGCCAAGACGCTTTGCATCACCGCAGTCCTGTGCGATAAACAGATCATATTTCCTGTCATCCGGCCACTCACTCAAAATCTCTTCCGAACGCTTCATAAACTTGAAAATATTCGGGATCGGCTCTAAGTAAAGATCGACCTTCACATGTGGAAAATAGTTTTTAATATAATTGTATGTAGCGAGGCAGGAGCCTGCGCAGTCGCCATCCGGTCTGACATGACCTGCAATGGCAACTGTTTTTGCATCTGCCAGATAAACATCAAAATTTGTCATCTCTATTCCTCTGTCTTATCTGCGATATCTTTTGTTACATCATCGATCATTTTTGACATTTTGACACCATATTCAATGGACTGGTCTAAGATAAAGGTGATCTGTGGTGTGTTTCTCAGGTTAATGCTCTTTGCAAGCATGGTTCTGATATAACCCTCTGCACTCTTTAAGCCTTTGATCGTATCCTGCTGGGATTTTTCATCTCCTAAGACACTGATATATGCCTTACAGGTTTTCAGATCCGGAGCCACCTCCACGGCAACTACACTTGTCAGTTGATTAATGCGTGGGTCTTTGATCTCACCACGGATAATGTTACTTAATTCTTTCTGAACCTCTCCATTGATCCTGGTATTTTTAATACTGTTTTTTCTCATATTTTATGCCTCTTTTTTATCTAGGAACCTCTACCATGGTATATGCTTCCACAATATCAAGCTCAGCAATATCATTAAATCCTTCAAATACAAGACCGCACTCGTATCCGGCTTTTACCTCTTTTACGTCGTCTTTGAATCTCTTTAAGGAAGCAAGATTTCCTTCAAAGATCTGTGTTCCTTCACGTGAAATACGGACTTTGCAGCCTCTCTGGAACACACCGTCAAGCACATAGGAACCTGCGATGTTACCAACACCGGATGCTTTGAAGATCTGTCTCACTTCTGCATGACCAAGTACTTTCTCCTCATATACAGGATCTAACATACCCTTCATAGCTGCTTCCACATCTTCAATTGCATTGTAAATGACTTTGTAGAGACGTACGTCAACGTTCTCTCTGTCTGCTGTCACTTTTGCAGTTGGATCCGGACGAACGTTAAATCCAATGATAATTGCATTGGAAGCGGATGCTAAGATGATATCGGACTCATTGATTGCACCTACACCGCCATGGATGACTTTTACAACTACTTCTTCGTTGGACAGTTTTACAAGACTCTGTTTTACTGCTTCTACAGAACCCTGTACGTCTGCTTTTACAATAATATTCAATTCTTTTACATTTCCAGACTGGATCTGTGAGAACAGATCGTCTAAGGACATCTTTGCCTTCGTATCTTCGATCAGCTTATTCTTGCTCTCGGAAATATAAGTGTCAGCAAATGCTCTTGCCTCTTTCTCAGAATCAGTAGAAACGAATGTCTCACCTGCTTCCGGGACAGCGGACAGACCAAGAATCTCAACCGGAGTAGATGGACCTGCCTCTTTTACTCTTCTTCCCTGATCGTCGATCATCGCACGGACTTTACCAAAGCAGCTTCCGCAGGCGATTGGATCACCGACTCTTAACGTACCTTTCTGTACTAATACAGTGGCAACTGCTCCGCGGCCTTTATCAAGCTGTGCCTCGATGACAAGACCTCTTGCTTTACGGTTTGGATTTGCTTTTAACTCAAGCACTTCTGCTGTTAAAAGGATCATCTCCAGCAAGTTGTCAATACCTTCTTTTGTATGAGCAGATACCGGACAGAAAATAGTACTTCCACCCCAGTCTTCCGGAATAAGTTCATACTCGGACAACTCCTGTTTTACTCTCTCGATGTTTGCACTTGGTTTATCAATCTTGTTGATTGCAACAATAATTTCAACTCCGGCTGCTTTTGCATGGTTGATTGCCTCTACCGTCTGTGGCATAACACCGTCATCAGCCGCAACTACAAGGATTGCGATATCTGTAGAATTTGCACCACGCATACGCATTGCTGTGAAGGCTTCATGTCCAGGTGTATCAAGGAATGTGATCTTCTGTCCGTTGATGGATACCACAGAAGCACCAATATGCTGTGTGATACCGCCTGCCTCTCTGTCTGTCACACGGGTAGAACGGATTGCATCCAGAAGGGATGTTTTACCGTGGTCAACGTGACCCATAACACATACAACCGGTGGACGTGCAACTAATGTCTCTTCTGCATCATCTTCCTCTTTTAAGAGTTCTGCGATTACATCAACCTTCTCTTCCGGCTCACAGATGCAGTTAAACTCTAAAGCAATCTCCTCGGCCTGATCGTAATCGATCTCCTGATTGACTGTTACCATCGTTCCTTTTAAGAATAATTTCTTTACGATCACTGACGGCTGTACTTTCATCTTGTCAGCAAGATCTTTGATGGTAAGTTTCTCCGGAAGGACCAGTGTCTTGATTGTCTCTTCTTCCTGTTTTGGCTGTGGCTGCTGCTGTGGTTTCTTTTTACCGCCGTTCTTCTCTAAGTTTACGAAACGCTCCTGCTTCCTGCTTCCTAAAACATCGTAATCGCCGCGCTGTTTTCCGTTGCGGTTCTTGTTGTCACGTTCTCTCTCCCGTGTCTCTTTTCCGCGCATCTCCTCTGCCAATGGTGCAGAATCCTTATTGAACTTGTCGATCTCACGGTCTAATCTTCCACCGTTATCTCTTCCGCGGAAGTTATTATTGCGTCCTCCGCTGCGGTCTCCCTGATTGAATCCCTGTCCCGGTCTTCCGTTGTTGAACGGTCTCTGGTTTCCGCCGTTTGGTCTCTGGCCTCTGTTATCTCCCTGACGGGCTGGTCTGTCACCATTGTTACGGTTATTATATCCACCTTCGCCATTATTATTTCTGTATGGACGGTCTCCCTGCGGACGGGCTGGTCTGTCGCCGTTTGCGCGGTTATTGTATCCGCCATTCTGTCCGTTTCTTGCCGGACGGTCTCCCTGTGGGCGTCTGTTGTCCTGATTTGGTCTGGAGGTCTTCTCCTGCTGACGCATCTGCTCATAAACATTCTCAGTTGGTTTTTTGAAAACTCTCTCCTGTGCTGCCGGTGCAGTCTGTGCAGTTTCAGTCTTAACTTCCTCTGCTTTTGGAGCTTTGTTTTCTGTCTCTTTTCCTGCATTTGGATTGATCAGACTGTCAAAATATTTTCTCATATCATTGCCGGACATCGCTGGTTTTGCCTGACCGGCCGGTCTGTCACCACGGTCATTTGCCGGGCGTCTGCCATCCTGTGATCTTCCGCCTTTTGCTCCCTGGTTCGGTCTTCTGTTATTTCCATGTCCTGCGCCCTGTTTGCTGTACTGTGCGTTAAACACGGCTGTGATGCTGGACTTTTTCTTTGGTCTGTCATGCTCAGCATCTGCTGGTTTCTTCTCCTCTGGTCTCGCTTTCTCCTCTGCCTTTGGTGCAGCTGGTTTTTCTGCTTTCTCTGCGGCAGGTTTTTCTTCTGCCTTTGGTGCGGATTTTTTGTACTTTTTACGGATGATCTCCTGCGCAGCATCATCAATGTTGTTGCTTGCGGACTTGATCTCGTACTCTGTACCGCTTAAACTATCTATAATTTCCTGTGATTTTATCTCTAACTCTTTTGCAAGTTCATGAACTCTCATTTTTGCCATATATTCTGACTCCTCCATTATTCAGTTGTTATTGTCTGTTTCAATTTGTCTTCCACGGAATGGGCAAGCCCTTCATTTACAATTGCAAGTGATGCACGAAATTCTTTTCCAATACAGTGTCCCAATGTCTCTTTGTCAGAATAAATATACATTGGAACCTCATAAAAATCGGTCATATTGGAAAACATCTTTTTCGTGTTATCGGAGGAATCTCCTGCCACGATCACAAGATAAGCCCTGCCTTCCTTGACTGCTTTCTCCGTTGAAAACTCACCACTTACGACACTACCGGATTTTGCTGCAATTCCCAACATGGATAAAACTTTATCTGGTCTCAAATTCTTCCATCTCCTTTGTCAGCATTTCGTATACATCTTTTGGAATCGGCATTTTAAATGAGCGTTCTAATCCCTTACACTTAATTGCTTTCTGCAGACATTCGCTTTCCGGGCAAATGTATGCACCTCTGCCATTTTTCCGACCGGTTGTATCTAATATTATCTCATCTTCCGCTGTCTTAATGACTCTTATCATTTCTTTCTTAGGCTTCATCTCTCCACAGCCTATGCATTGACGCATCGGAATCTTTTTATTTGCCATAATCTGCTATCCTCGATCAATTCTCCTCGGAATACTCTGTGTCATCCTGATAGTCTGCATCATTGTAGCCACCATCTTCGTCATAGTATTCATCATCTTCGTACTCGTTCTCATAATCAAAGAAATCGCCGGCTTCTCTTGCCTGTGTCTCACTCTTGATATCGATCTTAAATCCTGTCAGTCTTGCTGCCAGTCTTGCATTCTGTCCTTCTTTGCCGATTGCAAGGGATAACTGATAATCAGGAACGACTACTTTTGCTGCTTTCTCTTCTGCATCTGCGATAACAGAAATAACTTTTGCAGGACTTAATGCATTTTCGATGAGCATTGCAGGATTTTCATTCCAGGTGATGATATCGATCTTCTCACCACGGAGTTCATTGACGATGGCATTGACACGCGCGCCGTTCATACCGACACATGCTCCAACCGGATCTACATCCGGATCATTAGACCATACTGCGATCTTTGTTCTGCTTCCTGCCTCACGTGCGATTGCCTTGATCTCAACTGTTCCGTCTTTTACTTCGGCAACTTCAGATTCGAACAGGCGTTTTACCAGTTCCGGATGTGTTCTGGAAACAAGCACTCTCGGTCCTTTGGAGGTAGATTTTACTTCCAGGATATAAACTTTGATTCGCTCTGTTGGCTGGAATACCTCGCCTTTTACCTGCTCATTCTCTGTGAGGATGGCATCCACTTTACCGAGGTTGATGCTCACATTCTTTCCAACATAACGCTGAACGATACCTGTTACGATATCTTTCTCTTTGCTGTAGTACTCATCAAAAAGAACTTTTCTTTCTTCCTCACGGATTTTCTGTAAGATCACGTTCTTGGCATTCTGTGTTGCGATACGTCCGAACTCTTTGGATTTCACTTCTACATTTACAATGTCATCCAGTTCGTATTTGGAGTCGATCATCTTCGCATTGACGAGGCTGATCTCCTCAACCGGATCTTCCACTTTCTCTACAACTTTTTTCTCCTGAAATACATGATATTCACATGTTTCCGGATCAATGTTAACTTTTACGTTTTCAGACTTTCCAAAATGGTTCTTGCATGCAGTGATCAGTGAGTTCTCGATTGCCTCAAGTAAAGTCTCTTTGCTGATATTTTTTTCCTGTTCTAATATATTTAACGCTTCTAACAATTCATTATTCTTAGCCATTATTTTATCCTCCATTATTTTTTCTGTTATTTTACGCTAAAAATCAAAAGCCAGGCGGATCAGTGCGATATTGGATTTTTCAAATACCATCTCTTTTCCGTCTTCCTGCTCAATTGTCACTGTATCGGCATCGTATGCTTTTAAAATGCCGTAAAATTCTTTTTCCCGGTCAATCGCACGGTAGGTTCTGATCTCCAGTTCCTTCCCCATGCTTCTTATATAGTCTTTTTCTTTTTTCAGTGGTCTTCCAAGACCCGGAGAGCTCACTTCAAAGGTATAGGAACCTTCTACATAATCCTCTCTGTCAAGAATCTCATTCATTTCCCTGGATACATCTGCGCAATCGTCGGAAGTGATTCCGCCTTCTTTGTCAATGTAAACCCGTAAATACCAGGTACTACCCTCTTTGACATATTCCACATCCACAAGTTCAAAGTTTCTTCGGTCTAAAATCGGGGTGATGAGTTCTTCGGTGCGTGCTTCATACATCTCTTTTTTCGACATGTGTACACCTCTTCCTTCCATATTCAGTTTTTTCGTGTTCCATCACGCTGCTGTCTCCTAAACATAAATTGAGAGAGGGTTCTGCCCTCTCTCAATCAAGTCAACGTGTTAACATAAATAAGGTAACACTCTTTCTTCTATTTTGCAAGCTTTTTATTAAAAAAAGCATTTGAAAATGCCAGAAACATTGTTTCTGGCATTCCGGGTTGGGCTGTTATAAAAATAACAGAGCAGTTCGTAGGGGAATCGAACCCCTGATTCCGCCGTGAGAGGGCGGCGTCTTAACCGCTTGACCAACGAACCGTGCTTGTCTAATATAACACGGTAAAAAGAAAAATGCAAGCACTTTTTTATAATTTTTTTAATTTTTTGTATTTTTTATAAATAATATGCAATTTCAACAACAATAGAATGCACGCTCCGCGAACATTCTATTGTCATGAATTAAGAGAGCCCGCAGCAACCGCTGCGAGCCCTGTAAAATCAACATTATTCACGATGCATAGAGAAACTGTCCATATCATAGTTCTTTAAGTTTTCATGGATTCCACGTCCATCTGCATTGCTGATCAATGCATCCCTGTTCTTCTTGGAAGAGATCTGATCATTGAATGCACTTGGTCCGCCAACACATCCACCTTCACATACCATACCTTCGATGAAGTCTTCCGGTAATCTTCCGGCTTTCATCAATAACAGCGCTTTCTTACACTCTGCAGCACCATTACACTTGCATACCTTTGCATCGATCTCATCTTCAGATTCTTTTAAGCTCTGAAGAACTGCTGCAGTCACACCGCCTGCATTGGCAAATCTCTTACCGTATACAGAAGATTCCTGATAGCTGTTCTCATCCGGTTCTAATGCCACACTCTTCGCTTTCATGATGGCACGGATCTCAGAATAAGTTAATACATAATCTGCATTGCCTTCGATCTTCTGGTCTACCACCTCGGATTTCTTAGCGATACATGGTCCGATAAATACGGTAACTGCCTCCGGATCTTTTGCTTTGATCAGGCGGGATACTGCTGCCATCGGGGAAATCGTGGTAGAAATATTGTCTGCAAGCTCCGGAAAATGACGTCTTACCATATTGACAAATGCAGGACAACAGGAAGTTACTTTCTTCTTGCCTTCTTTGTAAGCTTCTGCCCACTCTTCTGCCTCATAAGCAGCTGTCATATCTCCGCCGAGACCGACTTCAAAGAAACCATCAAAACCAACTGCCTCCATTGCTTTCTTCCAGCTATTCATCGTGATATCATCACCGAACTGTCCCTCTGTTGCAGGAGCTGCCATTGCATAAACTTTTTTATTAGATTTTAATGCTTCAATTACATTTACAATATAGGTCTTAGATCCGATCGCACCGAATGGACAGCTGTGGATACATTTTCCGCAGCGGATACATTTCTTCTCGTCAATAACAGAGATTCCGTACTCGTCATATGTAATCGCATTGACCGGACAGCTGAATTTACATGGTCTCTTTAAATGTGCGATCGCATTGTACGGACAGGCCTGAGCACATTTGCCACACTCTTTACATTTCTGTGGATCAATGTGGGAACGAAGTCTTCCCGGCTCGATCGCACCAAATTTACATGCATTGATACATGCCTTTCCAAGACAGTTCTGGCAGTTTTCTGTCACTGTATAACTGGAAATCGGACAATCTTCACAGGCAGAACTGATCACCTGGATCACATTACCGTCATCTACTGGTCCAGGAGCTTTTCCTTCTGCCAGTCTGACTCTCTGTCTGATAATCTCTCGCTCTTTATAGATGCAGCAGCGGAAATGTGCTGCTGGTCCTGGGATTAATTGGTTTGCAATGTAGTCTTTCTTCTCCTCAAGCTCACCTGCAAATGCAAGTTTTGCCACTTCATAAAGTACATCGTGTTTAATTTTGATCACATTTTCATCAGCGTACATTGTAAATACCTCACTCGTTTTTGTTCGTTAATTTTTTAACCATCTAAGACATTATATCGAAAATGTATGGAATTACAAGTACCTCTGATGTTTTTATTGTAATACATAAGCTTTTTGTGCAAAGTAACAATTTCACTTATACTTTTTTGTGCAATTATTCCGTGACCGCCTGAAACAGTCCGTCCCCTATTTTCGTCTGTAATAAACATCGCGGTCAACCGCCTTATTCCAGGAGGCAACGATCGTCGTACAGACAGCGTCCCCTGTGATGTTGACAGCGGTACGTGTCATATCCAGGATCCGGTCAATTCCCATGATCAGTGCAATCCCCTCGATTGGAAGTCCGACAGAATTAAATACCATCGTCAGTGTGATCAGTCCCACACTCGGCACTCCGGCGGTTCCGATGGAGGCAAGCGTCGCGGTTCCAATGACAGTGAGGTAATCCATCATATCAAGAGGGATTCCAAACGCCTGTGCGGTGAACACAACTGCAACTCCCTGCATGATCGAAGTTCCGTCCATGTTAATGGTCGCTCCGAGCGGGATCGTGAAAGATGAAATCCTTTTCGAAACGCCCATTTTTTCTGCGAGTGTATCAATATTCATCGGGATGGTTGCATTCGAGGTTGAAGTTGAGAATGCAAATGCCATAACCGGGAAGAAATTTTTGATGAAAATAAACGGATTGAGTCCCGAAAATATTTTCAGCAATCCAAGGTAAACCACAAAACACTGTACTGCAAGCGCAAGCAGAACGCAGAACATATATTTTAATAATGGAAGGAACACCTCAAAACCGATCTCTGCAAATGTTTTTGCGATCAGGCAGAACACTCCGATCGGTGCAAGCTTCATGACAGCCATCGTCATTTCCATCATAATATCATTGAACTGTCCAAAGAAGTTCTTCACAATGTCAACACGGTCTCCCATGTTTGCGAGAATCACACCGAGGATCAATGCAAACACAATGATCTGCAGCATATTTCCCTCGCTTAAGGAATTAAAAATATTGACCGGGATAATGTCTAACAGTGTTTCTGTCATGCTCATGGACTGTGTTGTCTCACTCACGGTGGAAGTCACCTGGATCTGTGACATATCAAGTCCTTTTCCCGGATTAAAAATATTGGCGATCGTCAGCGCAACGGTAATCGCAAGCGCTGTCGTACACAGATAAAAAATTAGTGTCTTCACACCGACGCTTCCAAGCTTTTTCGTATCTCCCACTGCCATGCTTCCGCAGACGATGGAGCAGAATACAAGCGGAACGACGAGCATACGCATCAGACGGATAAATCCCTGTCCGACAATATAAAAGACACCCTGCACAATGATATCATCCACCACGTAGTTCGATGGAATCAGATAGTTGATGATCACACCGGCCAAAGCTCCTGCAAGAAGCGCAATAAAGATCATCGTGGTAAGGCTTATCTTTTTCTTCTTTTGAACTCTATTCTGCATGATATAATCCCCTCTCTTCCAGATATTCTCTCAGGGAATCCTGCCAGTCTGGGAAATCATAAATCGGAACCATGCTCATAATAAAATTATCGAGCACCGCATACGCCGGTCTCACCTTGGAAAAATCCGACATGACAGTTGGAACCGGCTGCATGGAAGCCGTCTTTCCTGTCATTTTCAAAATCTCCTGTGCAAACGCATAACGGCTGCACACGCCCTTGTTTGTCGCATGATAAGTTCCGTACTCGCTTGTATGCACCAGATGTAATAAAAATCTTGCCAGTTCGTTTGCACTTGTCGGTGATCCAAACTGGTCAGAGGCGATCGATAACTGCTCGCCTGCGTCCACTTTTTTTAAGAAACCATTGATAAAATTCTGTCCCTTTCCATACACCCAGGTGCTCCGCACGATAAAATGTTTTGTTGTGAATTCTTTCACATAGTTTTCCCCCGCAAGCTTGGACTTTCCATAAACCGTTCCCGGATTTGTAATGTCAAATTCTGTGTAAGGCTCTGTGCTTTTGCCGTCAAACACATCATCCGTGGAAAGCTGTACCATTTTTGCCTGCATTTTTGCTGCAACGATCGCCAGATTTCTGGCTCCCAGTGCATTTACTTTAAACGCCTGCGAAGGATTTTCCTCACAGGAACTGATATCCGTCATACCGGAACAATTGATGATAATGTCCGGGCGGTTCATCTCGCCAAAACGAAGTACTTCATCTGTATCCGTCACATCAAGGTCATCCACATCTGTATCTAACATTTCAAATTCCAATTTATCCACAACATCATTCACTGCCTGGCCAATCTGACCGCGGGCACCACATACCCAGATTTTCTGCATCACTGTTCCTCCATTTTCTCTTCTAGTATTTCTCAAAGCATAGAAAAAGATGTGAGTTTATGATTCACATTACATCTCACATCTTTTTACCGTTCTTTATTATATTGATCCACGCATTTGATGTCAAATATTTTTTTCCATGCAGGACAGATGATTTTTTATACAAAACATGCGACCACTACGCCATGTCATGATATTTTCCAAGGAACTCCCTCGTTCTCTGATTTGTCGAAGTAAATAATAACTCCGGTGTCGTCTCCTCCACGATCACACCTTTATCCATAAAGATCATACGGTTTGACACATCTTTTGCAAAGTTCATCTCATGCGTGACAATGACCATCGTCATTTTTTCCTCCGCAAGCTCCCGGATGACTTTTAGGATCTCAAGCGTCAGTTCCGGGTCGAGCGCGGAAGTCGGTTCATCAAAAAATAATATTTCCGGCCGCATGGCAAGTGCCCGCGCAATGGATACCCTCTGCTGCTGTCCGCCGGAAAGCTGACATGGATAGGCATCTTCCCTGCCGCTTAATCCCATCTTCTCCAGTAATACCTTTGCTTCTGCAACAACCTCTTCTTTTTTCCGCTTCTGAACACTGACCGGGGCATCAATGATATTTTTTAAGACAGAATAATGTGGAAACAGGTTAAAATTCTGGAATACCAGTCCAAAATGTCTCTGTATCTTTTTCAAATCTGCCGGTTTCGCATAAACCGTTTTTCCATTGATACTCTCTGCCGCCTTTTCCCCCATATACGTTAAGCTTCCGTCATCCATCTGCTCTAACAGTGTCGCACATCGCAGCAGGGTGGATTTTCCGGAACCAGAAGGTCCGATGATGGAGACAACCTCGCCCTCTGCAACGCTTAAACTGATATCTTTTAAAACTTCGTTTTCGCCGAAGTCCTTTTTTACATGCTGCATTTCCAGTAAATTCATATCATTTCCTCTTTGCCTTAATTTTACTACGATTGTATCTCTAATGATAATAACTCATCTTTTTCTCAAAAAATTCCATGATAAATGCCACCACATAGTTAAAGACATAATAGAATATCGCGGCTGCCACAAACGGGATCATGCTCTTCTGTGAAGCTGCCAGTGCCTTTGCCTGTGAAAACATCTCTGCATAAGCAATGGAAAACGCAAGCGACGTGTCTTTTACCAGCGTGATCACCTCATTGGTCACGGACGGAAGAATACGCTTGATCACCTGTGGAAGGATGATCTTTACAAATGTCTGTGTTTTTCCATAGCCTAATACTTTTGCCGCCTCATACTGTCCAACCGGCATGGACTCAATACCACCACGGTATATCTCTGCAAAATATGCAGCATAGTTGATTGCAAATGCGATCACAACCGCATATGCGCGGTAGCTTGACGAAATATTCACGCCGAAAATATAGTATGGTCCAAAATATACCACCAAAAGCTGTAGCATTAAGGGTGTTCCACGCATAATGGAAATATATATTTTGGTGATCGTTCTTATCACAGCATTTTTTGACATTCTTCCGAAGGCTACCAGAAGTCCAAGCGGCAGTGAAAAAATAAGTGTTAATAAGAAAATCTGAATTGTTGTCATCATCCCGGAACCAAGCTGGGAAATCATTACCTGAAAGCTCATATAAAAAGAACCCCTATCTTTTTCTACTGTAAAACCAATGCGCTGTTATTTGCCGAGCGTGCAGACATCATAACCGAAATATTGGTTGGATATTTCTGCGAATGTGCCGTCCTCTACCATCTCTAATAAAGTGCTCTGCACCTCATCGCGAAGTGCTGTGTTTCCAAGGAAAAATCCAACCGCATACTGTTCTGAGGAAATCGTCTCATCTAAAATCTGATACTGATCTTCTTTTCCCTCAATCTGGAACTGTGCGACACCGATATCTATCGCAACAGCATCGACTGCGCCAGACTCAAGATCCATAAATGCGGTGTTGTATTCGCCTACCGATAAGAGCTGTGCAAAGGAAGCCATCAAATCTGCATGTTCTTCATCGTTTAATGCGGTCTCTGCGGCAGACTCTTTCTGTACCTCCACCACTTTTCCTGCAAGATCCGCAAGTGTGTTAATTCCGGAATCTTTCTTTACCACAACCACCTGGCTGTTGTCCATATATGGATCTGTCCATGTATACTGATCTTCACGTCCATTCATCGTAAATCCATTCCAGATACAGTCGATCGTACCGGCTTCTAACTCCATATCCTTTGCATCCCAGTCGATCGGCTGTAACACAATCTTTTTGCCCATACGCGCTGCACACTCCGTCGCCATCTCAATGTCAAACCCTGTAAATTCGCCATCATCCCCCACATAACCAAACGGCGGAAAATCCTGGTCAAATCCAACAGTAAATGTATCTTTTCCGTCTGCTTGATCCGTTTTTGCTGTATCAGTGGAACCTCCACACGCTGTCAGCGACAATGTCATCCCTGCAACAAGTAATAATGCCATAAATTTCTTCATAAAATCTCCATCCTTTATTTTCAGTTCATTACCACGCTACCACATTAAAGTTTCTGCTTATAACCTATCACAGAAACGGATTCGTTGTCAAGCACAGCTTCTCTCTTTTCAAACATTTCCTATTGCATAAAAAGCAGGAACACGCAATGTGCTCCTGCCCTTTCTTACAGAATATATTTTTCCATTGTCTGATACAACAGCTCTCTCTGTACCGGCTTTGTGATTCTTTCATTCATGCCTGCCTCATGCACTTTCACGATATCCTTTGCCATCGCATTTGCAGTGACTGCCAGAATCGGGATATCCGATGCGTCCGGCTTTTTGCTGCCCCGGATACTCTTTGCTGCCTCATACCCATCCATGATCGGCATATTCAGATCCATAAAAATCATGTCATAATAGTAATCCGGCATATTCTGATAGCGTGAAAGTGCCGCTTCCCCATTGTCGGCACATTCTACTTCTGCGTTGACAGCCTTCAGAAATCCCTGAAAGACCTCTGCGTTGACTGCATTATCCTCTGCCAGCAGTGCACGCTTTCCGGAAAAATCATAGTCCTCCGTTTTATTTTTCTCTGTCTCCGGCACACTGCAGATCTCTGAGATCAGACTGTATACCTGAGACTGCAGCACCGGTTTTTTCAGGATATAATCTACACCCGCCCCGCGCATCTCTTCCTCATAATCCTCTGTATCATAGGAAGATGTAACGATTTTTAATGTATCACGGTCAAAGATCTCCCGCATTTCCCTGACCAGTTTTTTGCCATATCCCCCCGGCATCTGCCAGTTGACAAAACAGATGTCGTAGCCTTCCCCTCGTTCATACGCTTCTTTGAGTATCCGGATGATCTCCTTCCCGTCTGTCGAACTGTCATACCGGATCCCGAGTCTCGTCAGCGTCGACATCATATAATGCAGTGCGATCTCATCATTGTTTACCAGAAAAACTTTTAATGATCTGAACTTACGTTTCTCCCGCACAATACTTTTTCCAATTTCAAATGGAATGTCCACGATGAATTTTGAACCCACATTATATTCGGATGCCACATCGATCGTTCCGTGCATCTGTTCGACAATGCTCTTTATGATTGGAAGTCCCAGACCGCTGCCACCGTAATATTTTCCGTTTTCATGCTGTTCCTGCTCAAACGGTTCCCAGATTTTTTCCAAAGCTTTATCCGAAATCCCACATCCGGTATCACGCACTGTAATATGTAAAACCGTCCTGCTGTCATCCACATCCAGCTCAGACATGCACACCTCAATGGTTCCGCCCTTCTCGGTAAACTTAAACGAATTTGAGAGCAGATTCACAAGCACCTGCTTGACACGGATTGCATCTCCGATCAGATATTCATGTGTCACATTGTCAACCCTGAAATAAAAATAGATCCTTTTCATTCTGCACTGGGAATAAAAAAGACCAGAGACCTCCGACACGACCTCATTGAGTGAAAACGCCACATGACGGATCGTCATTTTTCCATTGTCAATGGCTGCCATATCCAGCACATCATTGACCAGTTCCCACAGATACTCCGCCTGGTAACGGATCTTCTTAAAATCCTCCCGGACTTCTGCATCTTTATAATGGGCAAGCTGTGAAATGCCCAGAATTCCATTGATCGGTGTGCGGAGTTCATGGGACATCCTTGCAAGAAACAGTTCTTTTGCCCTGCCCATCTCCTGCTCTTTCTCTAACTGTGCCCTGATCTTCTCCCGTTCCAGAATATATTTTTCCACAAGATTATGAACTCTTTTTTTCACGATGGCCGGATCACACGGAGAAAAAATATACTCATCCGCTCCCGCTTCTAACGCTTTAACCTCTGTTTTCTCATCAATTGCAGTTTTTGCGACGATCGGGATATCCGCATACTTATCCTGCTGTTTCATCTCCCGGATCACTTCAAATCCATCCATCACCGGCATGCAAAGATCAAGAAGAACAATATGTACCTTTTGTTGTTCCAGTTGTTCCATCGCCTGTTTCCCGTTTTCCGCCTCCAGAATCTGATATTCGTCTTTAAAGATTTCTGCAAACGAAATGCGTTCCACTTCCATGTCATCTACAATGAGCATTGTCAGTTGTCTGTTCATATCTGATTCGTACCTTCCTGATTCGATAATGTATCATCTCTTTAGCTATTATACATAATTTTCACATAAAAAAGCGTTTTTTTTGTTTTTTTTCACAAAAATATGCATTATCTGGCATCTTCTAAACATGATACAACATTTTTCGACAAAGATTCTGCCTCGTTTAATGAAACAAAGGACTGATCGCCAGAAGAAAAATCCCCACATAATAAGTGGTGAGGTTAAACAGGTGGACTTTCCGGCTCTTATTTTTATAAAAATAAAGAAACAGAATGGAAATATCTGAGATCATAAACAGAAAACTTCCCACCGCACAGACGATATGCCGCATGTCAGGGATACTCACTGCTATATGCATGCTTTTTGCAAACAGGTATGCAATAAAAAAAGTGTAGACTAAAATGCATGGCCGGAGTCTTCCGGTATGAAAGCTGCCCATTCCTGTCACTGCAAAAATCCCGATCACCGCTATGACCGGAAACACCATATCTGCAACTGCCGGCGGCTGCATCCGGTCCAGCCACCGGATAAAGAACAGATGCCCCATTAAAAATGTGACAAGTCCCAACAAAAAAAGTCTCTTTTTTTTGATCTTATTATAAAAAGCAAGTATTACATCTCCTGCAAAGCAGCAGACAAACGCCGGAAGCATCAGCCAAAAATCCAGAATATCCCGACTGACAACTGCTGCTGCCAGAAACACAGACACAAACGCTGCACTCTGCAGTGTCTTTACAAGCACATAATTTTTCTTATAATCCGGCTTTTTCACCTGATTTAAAAACCATAGAAACAGCACTCCATAAAAGACTGCCATTCCCAGAAACCATATCCAACGCTCCATAGAAAGCTCCTATTTTTGTTTTCCAAATAATACCGGGTTTCCTGCTGCCGTCACGATCAGTGGGATCACCATGCAGATCCATATGACCGGTTCTGTCCAGATGACTGCCCAATAACCAAACCTACGCACAAAAACCAGCGTGAACACCACTTTTCCCGCCAGCTCTATAAAACTTGAAAAGACGGGCGTCCTCTGATCTCCGATTCCCTGCAGCGAATTGCGCAGGATCACAATAAACACACAGACCACCTGAAAAGACATATCGTACACCAGATACTGTGTGCCCCAGTAAATGACCTCCTTATTCTTTGAACTTGCAATAAAAGAGATCAGATACGGTGATATCGTATGCGATAAAATAAAAATAATCACACTGAACACACAGCCGATTCCAAGCACTGCCTTTAAGCCCTGCCGGATCCTGTCATACTTTCCGGCTCCGTAATTCTGTCCACAGTAAGTTGCCATGGAGGCGCCAAAAACGCTGACCGGAAGACTGAATATCTCAAACACTTTGCGCGCCGCTGTATGTGCCACGATAATGTTCGTTCCAAGTTTATTGATTCCCGTCTGCAAGATCAAAGTACCGCAGTTTACCAGAGATGACATGAGTGCCATCGCCAGTCCGTTCTGATACAGAAGTCTCATGCGTTCTCTGTCCCACTCCAGATCATTCTTCGAGATGTGAAGGATTGTGAAACCGGACCTGATACGCAGAAAGCATAATACTGCTGAGACCAGTTGTGACAGCACCGTCGCACAGGCAGCTCCTGACACGCCCATGGAAAAGCCGCCGATAAAGAGATAGTCAAGCACAATATTTGTGACCGCCGCAATGACCAGAAAGATCAGTGGTGTCACGGAATCCCCGATCGCCCGGAGCATATCCGCACACAGATTGTATGCCAGTGTAACAAACATGCCCCACACTAAAATCCTGATATAATCATGTGCCATGCAAAACTGTTCTTCCGGAACATTCATGGCATGAAGGATCGGATTTAAGAAAAGCAGTACTGCAAAAATGATCACAACCGCCGTCATCATTCCCAGTATTATGGAAGACGCCACATTTTTCTTTAAAAGTTTCTCATTCCCACTTCCATAGTTCTGTGCGGTCACAATGGAAAATCCCAATGTAAAGCCGCTGAAAATTCCGGTCAGAAGATTATAAAGGATCGACACGGAGCCAACTGCCGCCAATGCCTCTTCCCCTAAAATACTTCCGACGATCTTGGTATCGATCAGACTGTACATCATCTGGAACAGTCTTCCCAAAAAGACAGGAATTGCAAATAATAAAATCAGTTTTAACGGATTACCCTCTGTTAAATTTAAAGTTTTTCCTGTTTTCCCATCAGCCATTTTTTCGAAGTCCCTTCGGGTAATGATTTTTTAAAATGCCACCGGCTAACTTGCCCCAGCCAATGCTGTAACCATCCACAGCCACTAAATACCAGCCCTTTTCTCCGTCCATATTCAGGGTCTGTCCATTTAAGTATGCTTTGACCTGTGGATCGTCACTCTCTAAATTGCACACATGCTTTACCTGATCCGGTCTTAACGCTAACGCCAGTGCATGGGACGGCTCGAAACGGTTCTTTTTTAAGGTTCCCAGATGCAGTCCCGGGCGGAGCACTTTCAGATTCCGGATGGACGGCATTCCCTCCGGCATCCGATAAAGCTGGTCGCCGAATTTCAGGAAACTGCCTGTTATATTTTTCACAAGGTTTTCCTCTGCAAATGCAAAAAATTCCTTACACTCTTTCTCACTGATCCCCTTCTCCACGCCGTTTCTGCAATAGCCCTGACAGGTTCTGGATAAAACACCCGCTTTCTGTAAGACAGCGAGGTAATGTCCTTCGCCTTTTAAATGGTGCGGCCATAAGCGGATGGTATGCTCTAAGCCCTCAGCCGGATGATCTGTCCACGCCGGGACACCCGGCATCATACCGTCTTTTTTCTCCGCCGGCAACAGTTCAAATTCCGGGTGTCGCTCTAAAAAGCGGCTGATACTGCCTTCATTCTCCGCCGGGGCAAACGTGCAGGTCGAATACACAAGCCGTCCGCCCGGCTTTAACATCTCCGCTGCGCAGTCTAAGATCTCCGCCTGTCTTGCGGCACAGTTTTCTACATTTTCCGGACTCCACTCATCACAGGCATCCTCGTTCTTGCGGAACATTCCCTCACCGGAACACGGTGCATCCACTAAAATACGGTCAAAATATTCGCGGAAATTATCCGAAAGTTTCTGTGGTGTCTCATTTGTCACAAGCGCATTGCACACGCCCATGCGCTCGATGTTCTCAGACAGGATCTTTGCTCTCGCCGGATGGATTTCATTGCAGACGATCAGTCCTTCCCCCTGCATGGAACATGCAATCTGCGTGCTCTTACCTCCCGGTGCGGCGCACAGATCCAAAATGCGCTCTCCCGGTTCCGCCATCAGATACTCCGCCGGAGCCATCGCACTCGGCTCCTGAATATAGTAAACACCCGCCTCATGATACGGATGTCTGCCGGGCTGATCATTCCCACTGTAATAATAGCCATTCGTTGTCCACGGCACTCTGTTTAAAGAAAACGGCGCCTGCAGCAAAAAAGTATCCCGCTCTGTTTTCAGTGGATTGATTCTGAGTGCCTGATATTTCGGCAGATCATAGCTTGCATAGAATGCTGCGTACTCCTCTCCGAGCATTTCTTTCATACGCACACAAAATTGTTCTGGTAACATAATTTCTCTCCGTCCTGTTTTTCCTGTGATTGATTCATTTTCATAATTCCGTTTTTATGAATTTTACAATTGTATTTTCTCATCGGTTAATTGTTTCAGTGCATCTCCCAGAATGTGATTGGATGATTTTTCCCTCATTCCATCGATTGTTTCCCGAAGCGTCTGGTTTGCTGCCTCTACCTCACGCTCAAACTCTCTTGCAGAGAGCAGATGACAGCCCTGCCCGGTGATGATGATCTGCTCAAGACCATCCGAAGTCGCCACTGTCACATGGTATTTTCTTCCGTTTTCATGTGCAAACTTTTCAATATAAGCATCGGCAGTCTCTGCTTCTTTTGTATACACGACATGAATATTATGGTGATCGAGCATTTCCGTCTGGTGTCCTTTTACGCGGTACGCATCAAACACCACGATCAGATTGCATTTTTTTATGCCCTGATAATTGCACAAAATGTCTAAAAGCTTTCCTCTTGCTCCGTCGATATTGACTGCCGCAAGCTCTTTTAAGCTCTCCCATGCAAAAATGATATTATATCCGTCCACCAGCAGATATTCCTCTTTGGAAACTGCCTTTACAGGTGCATAGCATGGCGCATTGTCTCCCGAGATCACTTTTTTCGCAGTGCGCCACTGCTTTGTCGCTCCCTTCTCATGTTTATTTGCATGATAGGTACGTGCTAAGATCGCATCAATCTCCTCAATGTCGATCCAGTGATCCGGATCATAGGTTTTTGTCTTTTTACCGGAAGGTGCTTCCTCCTGCTGTTCTTTCTTTTTTAACAGCCTGCCCTCCACATGCATGTGATCCGGCACTTCATTCCATGGAACGATAAATCCTGCTCCGTGCGCACAGAAAACAGAATCCGCCGGGTGCGAAAGATCCCGCTCCGGATCATAACCGGTCTGTGCGACCACCTCTTCCGTGTTGTGACATGGGTAATATCCCGCAAACCGGAACGTTACTTTTCCAAGTCCTTTCGTGTAGGCAGTCACTTCCTTCTGGTAATTTGCCATGCACGCCACCGGAGCAATGCCGCGCAGAACCTGTGCATCGCCCTCCTGATAAGGACCTTCAAACTTTCCATGCATTTTTTCAATATCCGTCATAGCACGTCCTACCATATTCTGCGGAACAGCTATGTGAAATTCATAATACGGCTCCAGCAGCACAGACTGCGCCTGTTTTAAGCCCTGGCGCACTGCCCGGTAAGTCGCCTGTCTGAAATCGCCGCCCTCCGTGTGTTTCGTGTGTGCCCTTCCACCGATCACTGTGATTTTCATATCTGTAATCACCGAACCGGTCAACACTCCGATATGCTCCCGCTCTTTTAAATGTGTCACGATCAACCGCTGCCAGTTTTTATCCAGCACATCCTCACTGCAGTCTGTGTCGATCACAATACCGCTTCCCGGTTCCAGCGGCTCTAACAAAAGATGTACTTCCGCATAATGTCTGAGAGGTTCAAAATGTCCCACGCCCTCCACTGTATCTGCGATTGTTTCCTTGTATACAATCTTGCCCGGGCCAAATGACACATCCACGCCAAAACGCTCTGCAATCATACTTTTTAAAATTTCCGTCTGAACCTCGCCCATAATCTGGATCTGGATCTCCTGAAGCTTTTCGTTCCATACAATATGTAATTCCGGCTCTTCCTCCTCGATCTGGCGCAATTTTGGCAGCATGACTGCCGGCTCCACGCCCTCCGGGAGAATCAGACGGAAATGCAGTACCGGCTCTAACACCGGTGTTTCTCCCTGCGCTTCTATTCCAAATCCCTGTCCCGGATATGTGTGGTCTAATCCGGTCACAGCACACACCATTCCGGCATCCGCTTCATTGATCAGCTCATATTTGGTTCCGGAATAAATGCGGATCTGGTTCACTTTCTGTTCCCACACTTCCTCACCAAACCGCACATGATCTGCATTCGAAAGCGGTGATTTCACTTTTAACGTTCCTCCGGTCACTTTCAGATACGTCAGCCGGTTATTTGCCTCATCTCTGGCAATCTTAAAAACTTTCATGCCAAATTCATCCGGGTATTCCGGTGCCAGTGTATATCGGTCAAACCCCTGTAAAAATGTGTCCACGCCGGCATTCCGAAGCGCAGAACCAAAAAAGCACGGAAATATCTTTCGCTGCACGATCATTTCCCTGATTTGTTCACCGGCAATCCTTCCGGTCTCCAAAAAGCTTTCCATGGCATTCTCATCTTCCATGGCGATTTCTTCCATGACCGCACTGTCTTTATCATTTTCCTGTGTTCCTGCGCTAAGATTCGTGAAATCTATGCATCCGTCTGACAACTGTTTTTTTAACTCCAAAAGAATTGCCGCTCTGTCGGTTCCCGGCTGATCCATTTTATTGATAAAAAGAAATACCGGGATCTCATACCGTTTTAAAAGCCGCCAGAGTGTCTGTGTATGAGCCTGCACTCCGTCAGATGCGCTGATGACAAGCACGGCGTAATCAAGCACCATCAGCGTCCGCTCCATCTCTGCCGAAAAATCCACATGTCCCGGTGTGTCCAAAAGTGTCATTTTCGTGTCACCAAATTGTAATTCTGCCTGCTTTGAAAAAATCGTGATGCCACGTTTCTTCTCCATCGCATCCGTGTCTAAAAATGCATCGCCGTTGTCGACGCGCCCTATTTTTTTAATGCTTCCACTGCTATATAAAAGTGCTTCTGACAATGTGGTCTTGCCGGCGTCCACATGTGCCAGGATTCCTGCTATAATTTGTTTCATGATTATTTTTTCCTTAGGTTATGTAGCGAATTGTAAAATTCATCTATACTGTCTTTAAATTGTTCAAAATTAATCCGTGCATAAAGAGACCCGCTTCCGCTACGTGTCGCTCGCAACGGTACTAAGAAACCACCGGCTGCATTTCTTATCTGATAAATCAGAACGAAATACAGCCACTGCTTTCTAAGAACCGGCGGCTCCCCAGTGTCTTTTTTGCGCGGATTAATTTTTCACAATATATTTACACTGTGTTGAGTTTTACAATTCGCAATTTACTGTATGAAAAAATGATTCATGGGTGTGTTGCCCTCTGTTGAATCATTTTGCCTTTTCGGATATTTTAACATATTTTCAGAATCCAGAAAAGGGACAGCACACGGAAATTATCCATGTACTATCCCTTTTGCTGGCTGCGTCATGGCCTGGTACTTTATTAGTAGCAGAAATAATGACAGCAGATTTTTACATCAAGATTCGATGTGAGCGGATAAGTTGAAAAATTCATTGTATCATTTCTTAATAGGTCTGTATTTCCATTTAATACATTATAAATAGACTGGTACTCTGTCTCTGTCGGATGCGCTTTATCCCGTCTTTTCCAGGAAACAAACTGAACCGGATTGTTCTGGCTCAGCACATCATATAATGTATTCGGATACAAATCGGATGCCATGCGGTTTAACACCACCTCGACAACCGCTTCCTGCCCCTCGACAGGTTCGCCGTTTGCTTCCAGCCACACGATTTTGGCCAGCAAATCGATCTCTTCATCGGTCAGGCTGATGTTCCAACGATTGTTGTATGCCGGAGCCTGCGAAGTTCCAGAAACTTCCTCCACCTGACCACTCTCACTTACTTCTGTATTTGTTTCAACTGATCCGTCTGTCTCTTCTTCTAAATTACTTTCTGAATCATTTGAAGTTGTCACTAAAACAACATCTTTCTTTTCAACACCTGTTTTTTCATCTGATTCTGTGGTAAATGAATTTGCGGAAATTGCAGCTGCCACACCGGCGGAAAATTGCATTTCTTCCGGCTCTGCCTCCTGATTCTGAAGCGGTACTGCCTCATTCTCAAGCTCTGCAACATATGCTGCCTCTTCCTGAATGTTGGACGTAACAATCAAGCACAATGCGAAAGCAAAAAGTAATGCTGCGTCCAATATTTTTTTTCTCATTTTTCTCCTTTCCTCAAGAATGATACATAACATAGTAAAACGACAGATAAACCAAAAATTTATCTGCCGCTTCATTACAAAACCCTATCATACTCAATTATTCCCAAAAGTCAAATTTCTCATTCAGGAACTGTGCTGAGAAAATTTCTTTGAATTTTACCATATATTTTTTTCATTTGTGTAAATAATCTACTAACGAGTCAGTTATAACTTTTTCGCGTTAAAGCAGAAACAGTCAGATATTACAATTATTGTGAGCTTTTCTGCTTATTTTTATGCAACTTCCATTAATTTTTCCCCAAAAAATCTGGAAACAGTCTTAATCTCTTGCGATCTCAGACAGAATTTCTGCGCGTTTTGTGCCGATCAGGAGCTGATTTTTATATGTTTCATAACGCTCTATGCGATGCTCACTTAAGAAGACCGCGATCTCCGGTGTGATCGTAAGTTCTGTCACAAAAACTACCATTTCCTGTCCATCCGAAAATGCCTGCTCCATAAATGTAAATGCATGTTCTAAGGTTTCAATCCCTTGATTTTCAAGGCTTTGCAGTTTTTCACACTGTGCGTCAAACGGCTCTTTTGCGAGCGCAAATAAAGCAGTTTCTTCTATATTAATTGTTTCCTCGTCTGCAATCTTTTTCGCACATTCCTTCAATTTTTCGTTCAGGCTGCGTGCACGGTCACTCTGTGCTTTTGAGACAAACTGCTGTTTCTCGTTCTGCTCATCTGACGCTGCTTTTTCTGCAAGAATCGTTTCAAAAATTCCTTTTGCCTGCAAAGAATTTTTTAATTTTTGACGGTATTCCTTCAAAAAATCATACCATGCATCCGTGATCTCACGCTCTCTCTGTATCTGATAAAAGACATTTGAGACACCATCCAGCAGCAGATTGACCACCGAAAGTCTCTCATCAAACGCTGCCTGATCAATACGCGCATAGACGGAAGGCTTTACTTTTCCCTCCAAAATCTCTGCAATGCCATAATCGTCCTGATATTTTTTATACAGATCAAAGTAGGCAGACACATCCTCCGCCACATCTTCATGCCGCAGAAACTCATGAATGATCTCCTCGTCCACCGGAATCCCAAGTTCCTCGTAGACATCCATGAGATTGCTTAAATCCTCCCAACCTCTGGCGGTCACAAACTGTAATCCGTCCACGTCCGCCTCCACGCGGTAGAAATTCTTCGGACGAAGTTCCAGATAACTTAAAATTGCGCTGTTTAAACGTTTTTCTCTTGCATATTCCTTCCACACGCCAAGATCTGCCTCGATATTCATGCAGCGCACACGGTCTAACGTTACCATATCAAAATCTCTTACCGACTTGTTGTACTCCGGCGGATTTCCGGCTGCAGCAATGATCCATCCCTCCGGGACTGCCTGGTTGCCAAACGTTTTACACTGCAAAAATTGCAGCATGGTCGGCGCCAGCGTCTCAGAAACGCAGTTGATCTCGTCAATAAAAAGGATTCCCTCTTTCCTGCCGCCCTCCTCGATTTTGCGGTAGACACTCGCAATAATCTCGCTCATGGTGTACTCCGTCACAGAATATGTTTTTCCGTCGTACTGCTCCTCCTTAATAAACGGAAGTCCTACTGCGCTCTGCCTTGTGTGGTGGGTGATGGTATACGCCACAAGCCCGATCTCACACTCTCTGGCAATCTGCTCCATGATCTGTGTCTTTCCGATTCCCGGTGGTCCAATCAACAGAACCGGACGCTGTCTGACCGCCGGGATTTTATATTCGCCAAATGCATCTTTGCTCAGATATGCCTGCACGGTATGTTTGATTTCTTCTTTTGCCTGTTTAATGTTCATGGTTTCTCCTTGTCTCCTCTGCCAAAATATCCTCCTGTTCCACCCGGAGTCTCATTGCCCACGGTGGAACGGCACTCTCATCATAATCATCCAGAAACAGAAATGCGGTCTTATATTCCGGCCGTTTCTTCGGATAAATGCCCTTGCCATCCGTAAAATATAACAGCCCGCCAAGATTTTTCAACACGCCCTGCTCTAATAATTCGTTCACATAAGCAAAAGCCGGTCTGAAATCTGTTCCGCCGCCTCCTATAACGGTAAAACGATTTAAAAGCTGTTCGAGTTCGCGGCTGTTTTTTACCTCCTCATCCATGCGCACCTGATCGTCACACTGAATGATGCGTATTCTGCTTTTTGCAAAAAAACTGTTCTGTTCGGTCAGGATCGTATAGGTCTCTTTCAAAAAATTGTGGATGAGTTCTCCGCTGGTTGAATAACTCGTATCGACCACAATGACAAACTCCTGGATTTTTTTGACCTCCCGGCTCTCCACCGGCTCAATGAGCGGCATATTTCCGTAAAGCCGCAATCCATAAGTATAATAATTCAGGTCAAACTCATCGGGATCCGCATGCAGTTCCTCCCGCAGAACGGAAAATTTACGCAGAAAATCTGCATAACTTTGTCTGCTCTTCTCTGCCTTCAGCTGTACAGCAAGAATTTCTTCTCCATCCTCTGTCTCATCCCCTCTGGATTCCTTTTCCATGCGCGTCTGCCTTGCAATTTTATCCCATTGTTTTCTGGCGTCCTCATTTGCGGCATTTTTCTGTTCCTCCTTCGGCCAGTAACGATGGTCGTCCGTGTAAAATTCCTTTTGCAGTGCGATCAGTTCTGCCGGCTTTCTGCCACTTAGATAACGATAAATAACCGCCGCGGAGATCCCGCTCTTTAGCTGTTTTAGCTCTTCATAAACCGTTTGTCTCTGCCAGCTTAAGATCCGCCTCGTACTCGGTTTGTCCATCTGGTCGATCGTGTATTCCACCGCAATATCGCAGGCAAGATTCCATTTTTCCCGGTCTCTCTTTCCACCGATCCAGAGATGAAAAAAGATACAGTGCAGCACGCTGTGCAGGTATGCCCTGTCGAGATATTTCGGGTTGCCCTGAAACACCCTTAACACCTGCTCCGTGGAAAAATAAAGATATGTGCCGTCAGTCGCAAAGCTTCTGATATTCTCATCCGCCCGGTAAACAAGCGTGCCGAGTGCAATATCTAAAAAGCGCAGATCCATATATAGTTCACTTCGCACAAACTCCAGAACTTTCTTCGACATCTCTGCCTCCCACTCGCTCTGTGTCTGCTTATGTTTACTCCTAAACTGCTCCATGTCAACTCCTTTATTATTAAAATTCCTCAAATGAATAGCGGCTCTTCACATCCGCCGTTTTCTCTGGTTCTGCAAATAACTGCCGCTTCCACGCGATGAGGCTTGCCACGCCCTCCATCCATTCCTCATGCGATGCGATTGCAACGGCATCCTCTATCTGTTCTTTCCTGCCGTATCCTTTTTCAAAGAAGAAATGTAACGGTTTTAACTCTCTTTTCTTTAAAAGAATGGTTAAAACCTTCCCGGACTGTTCCCTCACATAAGCCTCATAAGCTGCCCTTGCCTCCGGCGACAGCCCACATGCAGTATATAAGCGGTTCCAAGCCATCGGGATAAGCACCTCTGCGGACTCCTCCACACACGCCTGTGGGAAAATCTCATCATAGGCATTCAGCAAAATGACACCATCCTTAAAACACTGTCTTGCGCGGAAGCCCTCTCCGGTAAGATTCAGTTCAAAAATATGCGCCGGTCCGATCTCATCGTAGCTCTCATAATATTCCGGATACATAAGAACTGCCTCTCTCTCTCCGTCCTCCTGTTCAAACGATACTTCCACCTGCCATTTGATCTGCGCGAGAAGCTGTTTTAGTCCGGTCGGCTCCTCTACCCCTGCACACATCCGTAAGCTTCGCAGATTCAGGCAATTCATAAACGCATCGCTTCCCACTTCCACAAGTTTTGGATAAACACTGATCCTTTCCATTTTCGTACAGTTATAAAACGCACAGCTTCCTATTTTCACAATGTCTGCCGGAAGTTGTACCTCTTTGATATATTTTTCCGATAATTCGTGCAGTTTTCCATCCCGTTCTATTGTTTCCAAAGAAATAATATTTTCTTCCTGTTCTGAGGAAATACGATCCTTTTTCTCTTTGTCTTTCAACACAGACAGACCGCTCTCCCACATACCTCCGCAGTACCTTGAATACCGGATCTCATTCTCCGGAAGCTTTCTTCTTGAAAAGCAATAATCGCCCAGTTCCCGCACGCATCTTCCATCGATAAATCCCGGCACTGTCACGACCGGCTGTTCTCCGAATACCCGAAGCAGACGGATTTCTCCTTCTGAAATTTTTTCCCATAAAAAAAACAATTGTTCTGCCCTGTTCTCTTCCATCATTTTTCCCTGTCATTCATGTCCAATATCTTGTATATCCGTCTTAGATCACAGCATTCTCTCCGCGCTTCAGACGCCCATAACTGCGCACTAAAAGAGGCACTTCCGTAATCAGCATGGCAATCCATCCTGCCAGACACGCAAACGGGAATGTCTCTACCTTCATTGCAAAGCCAAACACAAAAACAAATGCTGCGAGCACACGCACTCCCATATTCACCATACTACTGATCAAAGTGATCTTCAGATCTCCGATTCCCCGGAAATATCCCTGTATGCCATTCGTAACTGCCGGGAGCAGATACATAAATGAGATCAGTTTCAGATAAGTGATGCCCTCTTTTACAACATCTGTGTCTCTGACGAACAAACGCACAACCGGCTCTGCAAAAAAGAAGCACACCAGAAAAATGATCATTCCATAAACCAGTTCGATCTTCATACCGCCCCAGAATCCCTTTCGCACACGGTCTTTTTTTCCTGCTCCGCTGTTCTGCGCCATAAAAGACGTCATAGAGTGCGCAATATTCTGTTCCGGAAGGCACGCAAAATCATCAATGCGGTTCACGATCGTATACGCCGCCATCACGGAAACTCCCATTGTGTTGGCAATTGCCTGCACGCCGATTTTTCCAAGCTGCACGGTTCCCTGCTGCATCGCACTCGTCCATCCATAGAGGATCGTCTGTTTCAGCAGCGTTCCATCGAATACAAACCATGCTTTTCCAAGATTTAACTCCGGCACCTTTCTCTTAATGTAAATGATGCAAAGCATACAACACACCGCCTCGCTGACGACCGTTGCGACCGCACAGCCCATGCTGCCCCATCTGAGCACTGCCACGAAAAACAAATCCCCGATGATATTGAGCACCGAGCTTGCCACAAGAAAATAGAGCGGTGTCGTGCTGTCTCCCAGCGCCCGCAATGTGCATGCAAAAAAATTATAGATAAATGTAAAAATAAATCCCAAAAACACGATTCTCAGATAAGAAACTGCAAGCGGAAGCACTTCCTCCTGCACCCGAATCAGTAATAATAACGGTCTGGCAAAAAGAATGCAAAACAACGTGACCGCAATGGAGAACACAATTCCTGCGATCATCGTCGTGCTGATCTGCCGCTTTAAAACATCCATTTTCTTTGCGCCGTACTGGGTTCCCATCAAAATAGAAGCCCCGATACACATACCGTTCACAAACAAAATTGCAAGTGTCATTAATGGATTGCTTGTGCCGACCGCCGCCAATGCCTCTTTTCCCACAAGCTGACCGACGATAATGCTATCCACCGAGTTATACATCAACTGAAAAATATTTCCAAATAAAAGTGGTATCGTAAATTTTACAAGTAACGGGGTAATTTTCCCCTGTGTCAGATCTTTTGTCATATTCTTACGCCTTTGCCAGAATCTTTTTTATATTACATAAAAACAGTGTGGAAGCCACTGCAACCGAAATAAAGTCCGAAACAGGCTCTGCTAAAAACACTGCAAACACTTTGTTCTCAATGAACATCGGCATCAGATAGATCAGTGGGAGCAACAAGATGATTTTTCTTAAACATGCAATGAATAAGGAAAGTTTTGCCTGTCCAAGCGACATAAACGTCTGCTGGATTGCCATCTGGATTCCAAAGATACCGGTCATGCCCATATAAATCCGGGCAGCCCACGTCGTCATCTCATACAATTCCGGGGAACTGCTGTTGAACAGCTGTACAAAAACCCCCGGGAAACACTCTACAAACAGCCAGAATGCCATCGTGTAAATGAGACTTACCACGATCAAAATGCGAATCGTCTTTTTCACACGGTCAACCTTTGCCGCGCCATAGTTATAGCTGATAAGCGGTTGTGCGCCCTGTCCAAGCCCCTGCACCGGCATGAACTGTAACTGCATAATACTTGCAAGGATCGTCATCGCTCCCACTGCCACATCTCCGCCGTATTTCGACAGGGACGCATTAAATGCAATGTTTATAAGGCTCTCCGTAATATTCATGACAAATGATGCCAGACCAAGTCCCATGACCGGAAGAATGATCTGCGGCTGTACTTTTAAATATTCTTTTCGGATACGAAGTTTTGTCTGTTTTCCATTCAAAAAAGAAAACACCCACACGGCGGAAACTGCCTGTGAGAGAATCGTTGCAACGGCCGCGCCCTTTACGCCCATATGAAATGCAAAAATAAATAAAGGATCAAGAATGATATTGCAAATTGCTCCGATCAGAACTGTCTTCATACTGATCTTTGCAAATCCCTGTGTTGTGATAAACATATTCAATCCCAGCGTCATCATGACAAAAATACTCCCCGCCACATAGATCCGCATATATCCCAATGCAAATGGCAAGGTTTTCTCACTCGCGCCAAACATCCACAGAATCGGCTCCGCGACTGCTTCCAGAAAGATGGTCAGCACAACCGAGATTACGATTAGGCTTGTCACACTGTTTCCAAGAATACGCTCCGCTGTCTCATTGTCCCCTTTTCCCATATAAATTGCGGCTCTCGGTGCGCCACCGGAACCGATGAGCATTGCAAATGCCGTAACCATCATAAGTACCGGAAAACATAACCCGAGTCCGGTCAGTGCAATATCCCCCACCTCGCGGATATGTCCGATATAAATACGGTCAACCAAATTATATAGAAGGTTTACAAGCTGTGCGATAATTGTAGGCACCGCCAGTTTTATCATTAAACCGGGAATGCTGCCACTCCCAAGATTCTGTTTTTCTGTCTCTTTTTCCATAAAAATCTCCTCTTGTACTGTCAAATAAAACTTCCGCCTTATCTCTTTTGTGCAAAATCTGCCATCAGACACACGCAGAATAAGGCTGACACACTTTTCACAGTGCAACAACCTTATTCTAGCACACTCTATGTTCGAATACAAATGGCAGACTTCAATCAGCCAAGTATTTTTTTCAGATCTTCCTCCGGGGTGCTGATCGGAGAAATCTGATAATTTTCTACCAGATAATTCAAAATATTCGGTGAAAGAAACGCCGGCAGAGTTGGTCCAAGATAAATATTTTTAATACCAAGGTGTAACAACGTCAGTAAAATGCAGACTGCTTTCTGCTCATACCAGGACAATACCATGGAAAGTGGAAGTTCGTTCACGTTGCAGTCAAACGCTTCTGCGAGCGCAATTGCAACCTTGATTGCACTATAAGCATCGTTACACTGTCCCATATCCATAATTCTTGGAAGTCCGCCGATGGTTCCAAGATCAAGGTCATTAAAACGGTATTTTCCACAGGCAAGCGTGAGAATGACAGAATCCTCTGGTGTCTGTTTTACAAATTCCGTATAGTAGTTTCTTCCAACTCTTGCTCCATCACAGCCACCCACTAAGAAAAAGTGGCTGATTGCTCCGGATTTCACAGCATCGATTACCTGATCTGCAACTCCTAACACGGTTCCATGTCCAAAACCGGTCATGACCGTCTTACCGCCATTGATCCCTGTCATCTCACGGTCAGCTTCATAGCCGCCAAGTTCTAATGCTTTCTCAATGACCGGGGTAAAGTCTTTTTCTTCCCCTATGTGAACCATCTCAGGATAAGAAACCACCTCTGTCGTAAATGCACGGTCTGCATAGCTTGGTTTTACCGGCATCAGACAGTTTGTTGTATAAAGGATTGGTGCCGGAAGATGATCAAATTCCTTCTGCTGGTTCTGCCATGCAGTTCCAAAATTTCCTTTTAAATGCGGATATTTCTTCAATTCCGGATAAGCATGTGCCGGGAGCATCTCTCCGTGGGTGTAAATATTGATTCCTTTATCCTTTGTCTGCTCTAATAACAGTTTCAGGTCATAAAGATCATGTCCAGTGATCACAATAAATGGGCCTTTTTCTACGGACAATGGAACTGTGGTTGGTGTCGGTGTCCCAAATGTCTCCGTGTTTGCCTTATCTAAAAGTTCCATACAGATCAGATTTTTCTCTCCCACTTCGAGTACGACCGGAAGCAGAAGATCCATATCCATGTCATAACCGATCACGGATAATGCGCGGTAAAAGAAGCTGTTCACTTCGTCCGAAGTGTAGCCCAACACCATCGCATGGTAAGCGTAAGCTGCCATACCACGGATTCCAAATAAAATCAGTGATTTTAAAGAGCGGATATCCTCATTGTCATTCCACAGATTGTTCATGTCATAATCGTCTGTGTTGCCACATGGATTCTGACAGGCACTGCAATCCGGTACAATTTTATTTTTCTCTGCTTTGACTTTTGCGATCATCTCTTTTAAAGTCTCATCATTGAAATTCACATTCGTGATCGTTGTAAATAAACCTTCGATGATAATACGGTCGGTATTTTCTGTTTTGGGATTATTTCCACAGGATTTTGCCAGACCAATTAACGCCCCGGTCAGTTCATCCTGTAATTTTGCTGTATTTGCAGATTTGCCACACACACCTGCATTTCCTGTACATCCACTGCATCCCGCAGTCTGTTCACACTGAAAACAAAACATTTTCTGTTCCATATTGTGTAATCTCCTTTTTATGAAATGTTGTAATGTAAAACGCTGATATACAGAGGTGATACCCCTGCACACCAGCGCTTGTTACGAGGTATGTACAGATTGTAATAAAAACACTTTCATTTTTCTGTTGTTTTTACAACGCAATAAATTTTTTATGTATTATTTGATTGGTAATATTTTCTTTCTGTCTTCTGTCTCATGCACATAACCGATCAACTTGTCAGAAACTCCAACCACACGGTCTGTAGCTGCATTGCACTTGTCGACCGTGCTATCTAACTCGTTCATATGCTCGATCGTAATCTGTGCACTCTCTGCATTCTGATCTGCAAATTCTTTCAGGGAAACCGTCTCTGTCTCGATGATATCACTGTGGCTCTTTAATTCTTCCACCTCAGAACTGATGCCTTCGATTGCACTTCCGACCTGACCAATCTCACTGTTTAATGTTGTAAAGATTTCCTTTGTCTGATCGATCTTCTCATTCTGGAGGCTCACTGCCTCAGATACCTTCTCAGTGATCTCCACGCTCACATTTGCCTTATCCATAAGATCTGCAACAAGCTGGTTGATGCGTTCGGTTGACTCTCTTGACTGATCTGCCAAGGTGCGGATCTGCTCTGCAACAACGGCAAACCCTCTTCCGTGTTCCCCCGCTCTGGCTGCCTCAATACTTGCATTTAATGCAAGCAGGTTGGTCTGATTGGAAATATCTGCAATAATATCGGTAACTGTCTGGATCTGCTGGGCAGAATCATTGGTAAGCTTAGACTGCTCTCTTACATTCTCAATCGCTTCTCCATTCTTCTTACTGATGTCGATCAGTTCTCCCATAATATTTTCAGCAGACACGTTGCATTCCTGCATCTTATCTGCACTTGCATTCAAGGCATCTACATTCTCGGAAATCATAGCGATCAGATTACCGATTGCATCGATCTTCTCTTTCATATCTGCCGTCTGTGTTGCCTGTGTCACAGTGTTATCTGCAATCGTATGCACCGAATCCTGTGTGATTTTCAAGGAAGCTTCCATATCATGAAAGATGTTATTAAAATCATCGGATACAGATTTTAATTCTTCTGTTGCTGTTTTAATCCCGGAAATCACAGTTGCAAATGAACTGATGGAATTATGTACGGAACGCATCATCGCTCCGATGTCATCCTCACGCTCCATCAGCTTTTTCGCTTTTTCTCCGATCTTCGTCTGCTCCTGTTCATCTTCTGTTTTTCCCTGGGCTATTGTAAGAAACTGGTTCAGCAGTGATTTCACAACCCAGAATACGACTCCAAAAATCACAACGCTGACCGCACTTACCAGCACAACTGCGATCAACGTGCTGATAATTCCATTCTTTAACATTTCCAATACAAGCACCTGCCATAAAACAATGACAAGCAACAATGCAAATATCGGTTTTAAGGCTTTCCCCCAGGCCACTTTACTGTTATCCTGCTCCATAATTATCCGAAACCTCCGTGTTCATCAAAGTTATACATATTTTACCATATTTTTCATGCTTATGGTATCCGAATTTACTGATTTTTCATATTTTCTTTGACTATTTCCAAGAAATACTATACAATGCAATCGTTTGAAATACGATGGAAAAGGAGAATCCCAAATGAAAAAAATAGCTTTTTTTGATATAGACGGAACTTTAACTTCCGAAATCGACGGTTCCATACCACAGAGTGCCATCACTGCGATACGAAAAGCCAGAGCAAACGGAAACCTGATGTTTTTAAATACCGGAAGATGTATCCAGAACGTGGAGCCACGCTTTCAGGAAGTCGGCTTTGACGGATTTGTCTGCGGATGCGGCACTGATATTTACTGCGGCGGAAAGAATCTTTTACATGTCACACAGTCCCATGAAATTACAATGGAACTGTTAAAAGCAGCAAGAGACACCAATGTGGACATTGTTTTCGAATCATCCACTGCGGTTGCTTATGATCCGGTCCGTCCGGTCATTCATCCGGATGCCGTGGCACAATATGACGCTTTCGTGAAACGCGGTTATACAATGCCAACGGATCTGGAGTCACCGGATTTTATCTGTGATAAATTTGTTATCTGGTTTCAGGACAAAGAGCAGCTGCAGGCTTTCCGAAAGATCAGCGACGTACATTTCAACTGCATTGACCGGGGCGGCACATTCCGGGAATTTGTCCCTCACGGCTACAGCAAAGCAACCGGAATCCAGTTTGTCCTTGATCATTACAATCTGTCAAAAGAGGATGCCTATGCATTCGGAGACAGCAACAATGATCTTCCGATGCTCTCCTATCTCCCGAACAGTGTTGCGATGGGAAATGCATACCCGGCTTCTCTTTTTGACCGGGTGTCCTTTGTCACAAAAAAAGCGAGCGAAGACGGTATCGCCTTCGCTCTGGAACATTTTTCCTTTCTTTAGGGCTGCATCCTGCAGCTCTTTTCTTATAAATACTTTTTCAGATCATCTGCCGTTGCACGCATCTTATCTACTGCCTGCTGTACCTGCTCTGCAAACTGGAGATTCTGTTCACTCATGCCATGTACCTGTTCTGCACTTGCGGTCACTTCCTCTGTTGCAGCAGACAACTGGGATATATTTTCCACGATCTTATTATTAGACTCAGAAAGTCCATCCACCTGCCGGTTTACTTCCTCGATATGATCGATCAGATCTGTCATATTACGGTTCAATATCTCAAATGTCTCAGATGCTGCAACGATCTTCTGATTCTGGCTCTCAACGGCCTCTACAGATTCTTCCACAGAAGAAACTACTTCATTGGCATTCTCATTCAGCTCATTGACGATTCTCGTGATCTGCTCCGTAGAATTCTTTGTCTGCTCTGCAAGCTGTCTGATCTGTTCTGCCACGACAGCAAATCCGCGGCCTGCCTCACCGGCTCTTGCACTTTCGATCGATGCATTCAGTGCAAGAAGATTCGTCTGGCTGGAAATATTTAAGATCATTCCTGCAATCTCTTCCACTTCTTTTGTTTTGTTCTGAAGCTTTGTCATTGCGGTCGTCACTTCGTGGTTTGTATTCGTGATCAGTTCTGACTGTGTCCTTAATTCTTCCATTACACGGATATTTTCCTGAATACTCTCGTTGGAATTCATTGCAATATCCACCATCTGCTTTGAACTCTCTCCGGTTACACCAATTGCATCCTGAATGGAATTGGTCATTGTACTCTGTTCTTCAATGCTGCCTGCGGTTGTATTGGCAGAAGCTGAAATCTCCTGCATGCTGTTTGTTACAGATTCTGTCACGCCAACCAGCTTTTCGATCAGTTCACCGCTCTTTACAGATTCTGTCTGGATAGATTGTGAAATGCCAAGCACCCCTTCCAGTACCCGTTTTTCCTTCTCATGTTCTTCTGCGATAGAGCCAAGTGCATCATCATTAAACATAATCGTGATATCACCGATTTTTGCGATGATAAAGAGAATTCCAAGCACACCCCAAATACCACAGATGGTATCCACATCTATCACATTAATTCCCTTGACAGACTGTACAACAGTCACAAGGATATATAAAATTCCAAGTCCAATTGAGGTTCTCCTTAATCCCTTTTTATCATAATAAGGAATCTGTAATACAAGAGAAACAATCAGTATATAGGTAATAAAATGCGCATCTGTCTGCATACCAATCAGCAAATACTCAATTCCCATCTCCATGGTTACCGCCACTTTTAACTTGCTTGTTGCCTTATTCCTGCAATAAATAACCGCGTTCACCACGGTAAATGCAAGTAAAAGAACCGTATTTCCATAGACGGTCACCGTCTTGATGTTATGATTCATCTGTTTCATCCACAGATACAACAAAATCAGTGCCGCCATAAAGATCGTGGCTCCCATATATATTCTATTCATTCTCCGCAATCGTTCCGAAATGTCATTATAACGATATTTATTTTCTTCCATTGTTTTTCGTTAACTCCTCTCTTGTTATCATGTAAGCCTTTTCACAATATAGCATATTATACCTTATTTTTCCAAAAAATTCCATAGTATTTTCTGCATAATATGCATATTTTTTTCAGATACGCCACCTGCTTCAATAAACGATCTTATCGCGTCCGGTCTCTTTTCCCTGATATAACTTCTCATCTGCCCTGTGGATCGCCATTTCCATACCATCGTTCTTATCGTACTCTTCCAGTCCAAACGTCATGGTAATGCGGATCTCCTCATTTTCATACGACACCGTCAGCCTGTGGATCTCGTCATAAATCTCCTGCAACACATCATATGCCGCATCGCCGTTTCTGCCATAAAATACAAACAGGAACTCCTCGCCTCCCCAGCGGCACACCCTTCCATATGTTTTCATTTTGTCCATGAAAAGTTCAGCCACTGCCTTTAACACTTCATCACCTGCATCATGCCCATAGGTATCATTGATCCTTTTAAAGAAATCAATATCTGCAATGGCGATCGATACAAAGCCTGCATTTCCTATTTCATAATCATACTCCACTGCACGGATATATTCCCACATGCTCCGGCGGTTCCAAAGACCGGTAAGTGCGTCAACAGAAGCGATCTTTTGCAATTTTGTATTATACCGTACAAGCTTCTGTTCCATTTTCTGGGCATCCTTCGTAAATATGATCATAATAGCGGTGATCTGCGCAAAAATAAAAATGGTATTTAAAATCTGTATCAGAACACTTATGCCGGGATCCAGCGGGCTGTATGGTTCAAAATTCCGGGCGTAGGCATACAAAGCCAGACGGAGTGCACATGCTCCGACAGCATTCAGCACTTTTCTCCGCTCTCCTGCAGTACTCACCGTAAAGTTCAGCGCAAGAAATGCAAACAGATAATGCTGTACTCCGCAATCCCAGCCAAACATCACAATAAACAGGATGATCCACACGATCATAAGTATCTGTGAGATCCACGCTGACTCTCTTGTGTGATTCCAGTACGTTGTGTAAAAAGATAACACATAGCATACTCCGCACACCAGACAGCCACCCACATTCATCCAGTCGCCCATGCTACAGAAAACTGCCATAAGGCAGAGAAAATATCCAATGAAGATCAGCGCACTGATACGCAGTGTCACCGCTGTTTTCTTTGTTTCATTCTCATTCTTTACATCTTCAAAAATCAAATCAAGGATCTTGTTCATTTTCCCTTTCTCCGTTGCTATTTTAGGACTGTCTCATTTATGTCATCCTTTCTCCTACAAAAATAGTACTTTTTTACAGATATAAAGTCAACTTATTTCTGACAATTTTTGACTGAGAATCCGAATTTTTATTTTGACTACTATGAATATTTCTTTTTACTTTTCATTTAAAGTACGCATGGAATTTAAGATTGCGATGACAGAAACTCCTACATCCGCAAATACGGCCTCCCACATATTCGCCATACCAAGTGCGCCGAGGATCAGAACAAGTGCTTTTATTGCAAGTGCAAACACAATGTTCTGTTTTACAATGCGGAGTGTCTTTCTTGCAATCCTAACAACCGATGCAATCTTTGTCACATCATCATCCATCAGGACAATATCTGCTGCTTCGATTGCCGCATCGGAGCCCATACTTCCCATTGCAATTCCAATGTCCGCTCTGGTGAGTACCGGAGCATCATTGATTCCATCTCCAACAAATGCAAGACGCTCTTTTTGCTTTTCGGCTTTTAAGAGTGCTTCCACCTGCTCTACTTTACCACCCGGTAACAGTTCTGCATGTACCTCATCAATACCAAGTGTCTGTGCCACTGTCTCTGCTGCCTCTCTGCGGTCTCCGGTCAGCATGACTGTATGTCTGACACCTACCTGTTTCATATCGCGGATCGCCTCTTTTGCTCCGTCTTTAATGGTGTCGGAGATGACAACCGCTCCTTCAAACACACCATTGCATGCCACATAAACAACGGTTCCCATGCTCTTGCAAGATGTATAGAAAATACTCTCTGACTTCATAAGTTTTTCGTTTCCGAGTAATACGGTCTTTCCGTCGATCACAGCTTTGATTCCGTGTCCTGCGATCTCCTCTGTGTTTGTCACACGGTTTAAATCCAGCTCTTTTCCGTAAGCTTCGCGGATGGAATTTGCAATCGGATGATTGGAATAACCCTCTCCCAATGCAGCAAGTTCGATCAGTTCCTCTTTGGAACCGTTTTCGGTGATGACATCTGTCACTTTAAACTCGCCTTTGGTCAGTGTTCCGGTCTTATCAAAAACAATTGTGGTCATCTCTGCCACTGCCTCTAAATAGTTGCTTCCTTTTACAAGGACACCGATCTTAGACGCTGCACCGATTCCTCCGAAGAATCCTAAAGGAACGGAGATTACCAACGCACATGGGCAGGAAATAACAAGGAAAATACATGCTCTCTGAATCCATTCTGCCCATCCGCCGCCAAGGATCAGTGGTGGCAAAATTGCGAGGATCACTGCACCGATCGTGACAACCGGAGTATAGTATTTTGCAAAACGTGTGATGAAATTCTCAACTTTTGCTTTTTTGCTGCTTGCATTCTCCACAAGTTCCAGAATCTTTGCAACCGTGGAATCGTCAAACTCTTTTGTTGTTTTTACTTTTAATGTTCCGCTTCCGTTCACACAACCACTGATGATCTCATCCCCGGCTTTTGCGCTTCTTGGTACCGACTCGCCGGTCAGTGCTGCGGTATCGATCAGGGATTCACCCTCCACAACAATACCGTCCAAAGGAATACGCTCCCCTGGTTTCACTACGATAATGCTTCCAACTTCCACATCATCCGGATCAACCTGTTTTAAAACTCCGTCTTCCTCGATATTGGCATATTCCGGACAAATGTCCATCATATCAGAAATGGATTGGCGGGATTTTCCAACCGCATAGCCCTGGAACAGTTCGCCTACCTGATAAAACAGCATAACAGCGACAGCCTCGGAATATTCACCTACGCCAAACGCTCCGAATGTGGCGATCATCATAAGGAAATTCTCATCAAACACCTGTCCGTGGCTGATGTTTCGTGCCGCCTTGTATACAATATCATAACCAATGACCAGATACGGAACCAGATAAATCACAAATAACACAATTTTGTTCCATCCGTCCATCCGTCCCGTGTGTTCACAGACCATCAGGACTGCAAACAGCAGAAATGTGACAATGATGCGGTAAAGCATCTTTTTCTGTTTCTTTGTCATATTATTTACCATGCCTTTCTGTAACCTGCAGACTTTATGCCGCAGGCACAAATTACTCTCCTTGGGATAGAAATGGCTGCCGCATCACGCAGCAGCCATTGATTCATTAAAATAAGATTTTGCAGTCCGGCTCAACCTTTGCACAAACAGCAACGACTTCTTTCATAATCTCGTCGAATTTTGCATCCTCTGCATCAATGCTCATTTTCTGTGTCATAAAGCTTACGCTTGCATCGTTGACACCCGGGATTTTTTTGATCGCATCTTCCATTTTTGCTGCGCAGTTTGCACAGTCAAGGTCTTCTAATTTAAATTTTTTCTTCATGATCCATTCCTCCATTTTCTTATTCTTCAATATGTTCTCTTCCCTGATCGATGATCGTGCGCACATGTTCATCTGCCAGCGAATAAATCACGGATTTGCCTTCTCTTCTGCCGGTTACAAGCTTCGCCTGCTTTAATATTTTAAGCTGATGGGAAATCGCTGACTGGTTCATATGAAGCATTTCCGCAAGATCACAGACACACACCTCTGACTCAAACAACACATACAAAATCCGGATTCTGGTTGAATCACCGAATATTTTAAACAGTTCTGCCAGATCGTACAGTTCATCTTCGTCCGGCATATGCTCACTCACCTGTTTGATCTTATCCTCGTGGATCTCGCACGTTTCACAATGTTCTACATCATTAATTGCCAATCATTTCACCTCCGTGTTATATGAATATCTGTTCATATGTTTATATTATCAGTCATTTATATATCTGTCAATAGAATTCTTGTATCTTTTTCATTTTGGGGGCGAAACTCTTCTCATGCTATGTCAAATTGTGAAAAATCAACAAAATTTTCGAAAACACGCTTTCGCTACGTGTCGCTGGTAACGGTACTAAGAAGCCAGTCACGACTATTGTCGCACCTGCCTTCTAAGAACCGACCGCTCTCCAGTGTTTTCTCAAGCTTTTGTCGATTTTTCACAATTTAATTTACATTTTATGAGTTTCGCAATAAATGAGAAAAGAAACCTGTTCATTATCAAAATAAATAATAAATAGGTTTCTCTTATATATTCACGTATTTTAGTGGCTATCTTGCCTGAAATATTTTTCTCTGCTTGTAAATGTAATAGATGCTCATCGCAAGCGCACCTGCCGCCCATGTGATCGGATAGCAGATGATGACCTGCTCTAAGGTTCCGTGAGCTGCCACAAGTGTCACCCAGATCATACGGAGCACACAGATGCCAACCATCGTGATCAGCGTGGAAACTACCACTGCTCCCTGTGCACGCAGTGCCCCGGAAAACACTTCGATAAAGGCAAATAATAAGTACGCCGGTGCGATCACATTCATCATGCGGATACCGATCTCTACCACGCCCGCATCATTGACAAAGATTCCAAACAGAAATCTCTCTGCAGACATTAAGATGATACTCACAGAAACCGCCGATATCAGTGCCATGCCAAGACAGATTTTTGTACCTCTCCGGATGCGGTCCCATTTCCCTGCTCCATAGTTTTGTCCTACAAATGTCATAACAGAGATTCCGAATGCGCTGTTGATCATCCAGAAAATAAAATCAATTTTGGAATAAGCCGTCCATGCCGCCATCGTGTCCACGCCAAAATTATTGATGGACACCTGCACGATAATATTCGAAATACTGTACATGATTGCCTCAAATCCCGCCGGAAGACCTATTTTTAAAATACTCTGCAGCATTCTTTTGTACATGCGGATCTGTGAGAGACACAGTTTCATGCCCTCCGTGCGGTACATCAGTGTAACTGTCACCAAAACAGCACTGACCGCCTGAGCGATCAGGGTGGCAATGGCCGCACCTAAAACGCCTAATGGAATAACCAGAATGAGTAAAAGATCCAATATAATATTTACCACACTGCAGACGATCAGATAATATAATGGTCTTTTCGAATCCCCGACTGCCCTTAAAATCGCAGCACCCATATTGTAAATGAAAATAAAAATCAGTCCTGAAAAATACACCCGCACGTACAGTACCGATTCTGCGATCAGTTCCTCCGGTGTGTTCATCCAGCGTAACATCTGCGGTGCAAACACGATCCCGGCAATTCCGAGCACAAGTCCTCCCACAAGTGCAAATGCGTAAGCGGTGTGAAGAGACTCTTCTATCTCCTCTTTTTTTCCGGCACCAAAATACTGTGAGATAATAACGGTAGCTCCCGTGGACACGCCTGTGAAAAACCCTACCACAAGGCTTATGATCTGCCCGGCAGAGCCGCCGACACTCGACAGTGCTTCTTTTCCGACAAACTGTCCCACAATGACAGAATCCACCGTATTATATAACTGCTGAAAAAAACTTCCCACCAGAATCGGAAAGAAGAAAATCAACAGCTGTTTCCAGATCACTCCCTCTGTGATCCCGTTCTTTTCCTGTGTTGTCATGATATCTTCTCCTGTGCAGCTTCCATCCGGTCACGGATAGCTTCCATTCTCTGATCCAGGGATGCACTGATGCCGGCACACTCCACCAGTTCTTTTGCCAGATACTCTGCCTCGCTTTCCGGAATGTTCTTCTTATAACGTAATTTATGCTCCAGACTTGCCCAGAAATCCATTGCGATCGTCCTGAGCTGGACCTCTACCTTCATCGGACGTTTTTCTTTTTCAAGGAAAATCGGCACTTCGATAATCAGATGCAGACTGCGGTATCCACCCGGCTTCGGGTTTTTAATATAATCTTTCCGCTCGATCAGTCTGACATCGTCCTGCTGCAGCAGACAATCCGCCAGCATATAAATATCTTCCTGAAATGAACAGATCACGCGGACTCCTGCGATATCGTTGATATTTTCCTCTATGGATTCCAGTGAAAACGGAATCTGTTTCCGCTTCACTTTCTTTAAAATACTGTCAAACGATTTCACTCTCGCCTTAATGGACTCGATCGGATTTCTGTCATATTGCAGGGAAAACTGCTCATTCAAAACATTGAACTTTGTCTCCACTTCCATGATCGCACACCGGTAGTATGCCATCAGACTCTCGATCGGTGCAAAATTGTCCTGCACTTTATCCATAAACTCATCGGATAACACGGTATCCATGATAATCTCTTCTTTTGCCTGTTTTAAAAATTTCTCGATCAGCATATGTAAAACCTTCTTCTCTCACGTATTCCGTGGATATACCACAGCCTACTTATTATAGATGGTTTTCTCCATTTTTACAAGCCATTGGGAAGCGTAGATATTCAAGTTTTTGGCAAAAAGAAAAGTCACACAGACAACTGTGATGTTCCTGCTCGCAGAGCTCACAAAGGAAATCACTGTTGTCTGTGCGACTTTTCTTTCTACAATTTACTTTTTTATTATCTACGCTTCTTCTTTAGCTTCTTCTTTGGCTTCTTCCTTCACATCTTTCCTGACACGTCCGTACATTTGCATGTATTTATAAAGGTGTTTTGTAAGTTTGTTGTCAATCTGGTCTGCGGTTGCTCTCCACTCCCAGTTGCCGCCTAAGGTGGATGGCGTATTCATACGTCCCTCAGAACCGACACCGATGATATCCTGCATCGGAACGATTGCGAGATCACCGACGGAAGCCCATGCACCGCGCATCATGCCCCAGTTATAACCTTCCTCTTTTGTGAGGTTTAAGTACTCTTTTGCAAATTTTACACTTGCCTTCGGTGCTGTATTCATCCAGCCAAGGATCGTATCATTGTCGTGTGTTCCTGTGTATACAACACAGTGTGTCGGGTAGTTATGTGGCAAATAATCGCTTCCCTCTCTGGAATCAAATGCAAACTGTACCACTTTCATACCCGGGAAACCGGAATCTTTTACAAGCTTCAATACAGAAGGTGTCAGGAATCCAAGATCCTCCACAATGATATTTAACTTGCCAAGCTTCTTCTCCAATGCATGAAACAGATCCATTCCAGGACCCTCTCTCCACTCACCATTACGTGCCGTGTCGTCTGTTCCAGGAATCGCATAGTAAGAATCAAATCCACGGAAATGATCGATACGTACAATATCATATAATTTTGACATTGCTTTGATCCGTTTTGTCCACCAGCTATAACCATCTTTTTTCATCTCATCCCAGCGGAACAGTGGATTTCCCCAAAGCTGTCCATCTGCGGAGAATGCATCCGGCGGACATCCTGCAACATCGATCGGATCTAAGTTCTCATCCAAGTAGAACTGAGCCGGATTAGCCCATACATCCGCAGAATCTCCTGCAACATAAATTGGAACATCTCCGATGATCTCAATGCCTTTTTCATTTACATATTCCTTCAATGCCCACCACTGTTTGAAGAACAGATACTGGAGCATTTTGTAAAACAGAATGTCATCTGCATAAGTTTCTTTTGCTTCTGACAATGCTTTCTGTTCTCTTGTCTTTAATTCTTTTTCCCATTCAAACCATGCAATTCCGCCATGGGCATCTTTCAATGCCATAAACAGTGCATAATCCTCGAGCCATTCTGCTTCTTTCTCACAGAAAGATGCAAAATCCTCCGGCTGTTTTTTCATGAAACGTACATAGGCTTTTTTCAGTAATGCATAGCGGGAATTGTACATAACCCCATAGTCTACATAATGAGGATTGCTGCCCCATGGAAAAGATTCGCACTCTGCTTTTTTTAACAGTTTTTCCTTGCATAAAATCTCAAGATCGATAAAATAAGGATTTCCTGCAAAACTGGAAAATGACTGATATGGTGAATCACCATAGCTGGTCGGACAGATTGGAAGGATCTGCCAGTATTTCTGACCTGATTTATCAAGAAAATCTACGAACTTTCTTGCCTCTTTTCCCATTGTACCAATTCCATAAGGGGATGGCAGGGATGAAATGTGCATTAAAACACCGCTGCTTCTCATAACAATAATTCCTCCTATTTGAGTTCAAAAACTCCTATTTCAAATTCTTTATACTCTCCCCACTTGCGAACTCAAACGGAACCACCTCATAAATCGGCTCTTTCTTCAGTTCGATCTGCCCAAACAGTATCTCCACACTTCTCACTGCAAGTGTCTGATACTGCTGTCTGATCGTGGCGAGTTTCGGATTATAATATTCTGCTAATACGGTGCCATCAAAACCAATCACAGAAATATCTTCCGGTACACGATAATCCATATCGCGCAGCGCACGGATCGCGCCGATAGCCATCACATCTGACATTGCAAATACTGCTGTCAGATCAGGATACTTTTCCACCAGACGTTTCATCGCCCGGTAAGCACTGTCAAATGAGAATCTTGCTTTCTCATAGCAGACTTCAAGATCCATTTCCTTACCATGTTCTGCAAAGCTTTCCTTACATCCTAAATATCTCTGGTGGCTGGTGTATGATTTTACCGGATCACCACCGATAATACCAATCTTATCATGTCCTGCTTCAAGCAAAGCATCCACAGCACACTTTCCTGCGGCAATATCATCTGTTGCAACACTGGAAAGGTTCTCAAATGGAAGATTATTTGCCCGGTTTGTCACAAGCACACTCGGCACATCCACCTTTGCAAATCCCTGTTTAAAAAATTCCGGGTTACCACCTAAAAACAGAAGTCCTAACGGCTTTCGCTCCCTGCAGAGCTGTAATGCCTGTTCCACCTCATTTTCGTCCTCGTCAATGTAGGAAACAACCAGTGTATAGTCGGTTCTTCCGATCATCTGCTGGATCTCCTCCACAATGTTGGAGAACAGCATATTGGAAATACCTTTGACTAATACAACAATTGTTTTCGTATTGCTCTGCTTCAAATGCTTCGCATTATTATTCGGAACAAAATGAAATTTTTCAACTACTTCTTCGATTTTTTTCTTTGCATCGGGACTGACATCATTTCTATGATTCAGGACTCTGGAAACCGTGCTGATGGAATATCCTGATTCCCTGGCTATATCCTTTATCGTAACCATATTTTTCTTTCCTGTCTACTGTTTTTTCGTTTTTTTTCGTAAAACATGTATTTTTTACAATCTTCTACTGTAATATCAGCCTTTGACCGCTCCTGCAACTACTCCTTCAATAATATATTTCTGACAAGCCACATAGAAAACTACAATTGGAACAATTGCAAGTACAAGCATTGCCATCATCGTACCCCAGTCTACTGCTCCATAACCACCTTTTAAGTACTGAATGACGATTGGAATCGTCTTGTATTTTTTGATATCCAATACCAGATAAGGAAGTAAATAATCGTTCCAGATCCACATTGCCTGTAAAATTGCAACGGTGATCGCCGTTGGTTTCATAATTGGAAATACCACCTGAAAGAATGTCTGGATCGGAGTACATCCATCGATCATCGCCGCCTCTTCTATCTCGATTGGAATACTTTTTACAAAGCCGCAGAACATAAACACCGCAAGTCCTGCACCGAATCCAAGGTATACTAAAATGATACCGACCGGGTTGCTCAGATGCATCATATTTGCCAGTTTTGACAAGGTGAACATTACCATCTGGAATGGTACGATCATGGAAAACAGACATAACATATAAATGGTTGCATTCACTTTATTATGTACTCTTGTAATATACCATGCACACATGGAGGTGCATAAGATGATCACTGCAACAGAGCCAACGGTGATGAGCACCGAGTAGCCAAACGCCTGAAAAAAGTTTGTTTTTTCAATACCCCGGATGAAATTTGACAATCCGGTAAAGGATCTCTCATCCGGCAGTGCAAATGCATTTTTTGTGATAAATCCTTTTTTCTTGAAGGAATTGATCAGCACCAGAAAAATCGGATACAGATAAAAAACGGTCAGCAGACTGAAAAATACGGTCAGCACTCCTCCGTGTTTTGATCTTCTTACAGCACTTACCTCATTATTTTCTTTTACTTTCTTTGCCATTACTGCTGTACCTCCTTTGTTCTGGTCAGTCTGTTCTGTGCCAGTGCGATAACTGCTACTATAATAAAGAAGATAACTGCTTTCGCCTGACCGACACCTTCCCAACCGGTTCTTCCATAGAATGTCTCAAAGATGTTAAGCGCAAGCATCTGCGAATTATTGGACGGCTCTCCTGCTGTCAATGCCAGGTTCTGATCGAACAGTTTGAAAGAGTTCGTCAGTGTTAAGAATGTACAGATCGTGATGGATGGCATTACCATTGGAATCGTAACACTCTTCAATAACTGCCAGTCGGACGCCCCGTCCATTTTTGCCGCCTCGATCAGCTCGCCCGGAATATTCTGGATACCGGCGATATAAATGATCATCATATAACCGACCTGCTGCCAGTTCATTAAAATGATCAATCCCCAGAATCCATAGGAAGAAGAATAAGTAAGTGTTCTTCCAAAATGACCTAAGATTCCATTCAGCAGGATCTGCCAGATATAACCTAAAACGATACCACCAATAAGGTTTGGCATAAAAAATACTGTACGGAAGAAGTTCGTACCTTTAATTCCCTTTGTTAAAAGCATCGCAATTACAAATGCAAAAACATTGATCGTCAGCACTGATACAATGGTGAATAATGCAGTGAACCATAATGCATGCATAAATGTCGGATCACTGAACACGCGCAGATAATTTTTTAATCCTACAAATTTTGCATCTGTAACGGTTGTAAATTCACAGAATGATAAGTAGATACCCATAATAAAAGGAACTATAAAACCTATTGTAAATGCCACTAATGTAGGGAGTGCAAAAACAGGAAAATATTTTTTGATTGCTTTCTCCATAATTTCCATCCTCTCATAAAACCTTAATAATCTGAAAGGGTGAGTGGCAGGCCACACACCCTTTCCATGTTACTTCATCATTACTTTTTATTTGTTTGCAGCTGCTGCATACTCAGTAGCCCATCCGTCAACGAATGCACTGACAACGCCGTCCCAGTCACCTGTTCCCTGTGCGTACTCTAATAATGCAGAACCTACACCGTCTTTCCATGTCTCAGATGGAATAGTAGAGAAGTTCCATGTTACAGAGTATTTACCATCAGCGATGTACTGGTTAGAAGCCTGGATAAATACATTGTCTGCTTCATATTCGCCTGTGAATGTATCAAATGGTGTTGTAAATCCCATTTCATGAGCCATGGATTCACGTCCTGCGTCAGATGTGATAACCCAGTTCAGGAAATCAAGTGTTGCCTGCTGATCTTCTGCAGAAGCTTTGCTGTTTACACACCAGTAGTTCTCAGAACCTGTGCAGAGTCCCTGATTCTCTTCTCCCTCAACACCAATATAGATTGGCATCATGCTCATGTCTTCAGCGGTTACAAGATAACCATTCTCTTCATTTGTGAGGTTACCATACTCCCATGTACCATTCTGGTAGAATACTGCCTCTTCCATACCGAATTCAGATTCTGCTTCATCACCTGTCTTAGATGAGAGCATTCCCGGATCACAGGTGGAATCTGTAATGTATAAATCCCAGATCTGTTTGTAATTGTCAAGGTATGTTCCTTCTATTGCATCTGTAGAATTAATTCCTTTGTCTTTGTATTCATAGTAAATTGGAAGATTTGCCAAATGAGTTTTAAATCTCCAGTCAGATGATCCATCCATACCTGCGGAAGTAAATGCTCCCTGAAGATCGTATCCAAACTTCTCATTAATCTCATCTAATCTGGACTGGATATCATCTGCAACTGCTTTTAATGTTGCAAAGTTGTTGATCTCATCAACAGAAGAGATCACTGCGTTGTCCATTGTGCAGTAGTCATTTAAGATTGTCTTATTGTAAATGATACCGTAAGTCTCGATAACATAAGCGATACCCTGTACTGCGTTTCCATCTTTTAATACAAAATCATCACTTGTCAGATGTGAATATAACTCACTGCCTGAAAGATCCAAGCAATAATCTTTCCAGTTTGCAAGTCCTACTGGTCCGTTTACCTGGAATAAGGTTGGTACTTCTGATTTTGCCATCTCTGATTTTAATGTCTGCTCATATGTACCATCTGCAGCCGTGATAACTGTAACCTCTGTTCCGGTCTCTGCTGTGTATTTTGCTGCCAGATCCTGCCACTGCTGATCCTGTTCCGGTTTAAAGTTCAGATAATAAACGGAACCACTTCCTGATGCTGCTGCATCTGTTTTCGCATCTCCTGCTTCTGTTGTACTTGCTGTTGCATCTGCACTGTTTGCACTGTCTGCATTGGAAGCATCACTGCCGCATCCTGCAAATAAAGTTGCTGTCATTGCTGTAGCAAGCATTACTGATAAAACTTTTCTCTTCATGTCGTTTCCTCCCGTATACTTTCTGCACATCTGTATTGTGCAATGATTGTTCTGGCACTCTGCCACTTCGCTGAAATGTTCCCGGTAACATTTTCGGTAACGTTTTCAGTTGATAATTGAATTATATTCTTTTTTCATAAAAAAGCAATACTGAATCGTTATCTTCTCTATATTTCATAATTTTTGTTTTTGTTTTTTGTGCAAATTGTATACCAGCAAGATACTTTTTTCTTATTTTTCTTTTTTCTGGTGGAAATCTGCTCAAAGTATTACTTTCTGCCCTGCCGCTTTTATTTCATAAAATTAGAATGCAATGATGTTTTACATTGAAAAAGATTTTTTGAAATGCTACTATAATATTATGGAAATGAAATCCGGGCACTGCCGTTTCATTCTGATCAAAAGGGAAAGTGGAAAGAACATATGAAAGAACTGATCTGTCATAAATTACAACATGATTTCAAACGAATAAAAACCTCTGCCAAATGGGTGCTTTTCTCCATCGTCTCCGGACTGCTTGTCGGGGGTGTTGGCACACTCTTCTATTTCGGCATGTATGTGGTCACACTGACCAGAACCAAAAACCCGTGGCTTATTTTTCTGCTCCCGGTGAGTGGTATCCTGATCGTCGGATGTTACCGTCTGCTTCATGATGAAAAAGATACCGGAACCAACCTTGTATTATCTGCGATACATTCCGATGAAGATCTGCCGCTGCGCATGGCTCCGCTGATTTTTATCTCCACACTCATCACCCACCTGTTTGGTGGTTCTGCCGGACGTGAGGGTGCTGCGTTACAGCTCGGTGGAAGTATCGGAAACGGTCTTGGAAAACTGTTCCGCTTTGATGAAAAAGACAAACACATTATGATCATGTGTGGCATGAGCGCCGCTTTCTCTGCATTGTTTGGCACACCGATGGCTGCGGCTGTCTTTTCCATGGAAGTTGTCAGTGTCGGCGTTATGTATTATGCGGCGTTAGTCCCGTGCGTGATCTCCTCACTGGTCGCACATGCTGTTGCAGAATTCTTTGGTGTCTCACAGGAAATGTTCCTGATCGGTCAGATTCCTGCTTTTAAGATCACAAGTGCTGTAAAAATCTCTGTCCTTGCGATTTTATGTGCCGGTGTCAGCATTATTTTCTGTGTCATGCTGCATCAGTCAGAACACCTTTATAAAAAGTTTTTCAAAAATCCTTATGTGCGCATTTTCGCCGGTGGATGTTTCGTACTCATTTTAACGCTGCTTGTGGGCAACCAGAATTATAACGGTACGGGAATCAATATCATTGAACAGTGTATTGACGGCACTGTCCGCCCGGAAGCCTTTTTTATGAAAATGCTCTTTACTGCTTTAACATTAGGTGCCGGATTTAAAGGTGGCGAGATTGTTCCATCATTTTTTACCGGGGCGGCATTTGGCTGTCTGTTTGGAAACCTGTCAGGCTTTTCACCGACCCTCTGTACGGCAGTCGGCATGGCCGCAGTTTTCTGTGGAGTGACAAACTGCCCGATCACTGCCCTGCTCATCAGCTTCGAGTTGTTCGGCTATGACGGCATGCCTTACTTTTTGCTTGCCGTTGCATTCAGCTACATGCTTTCCGGATACTATGGCCTATACAGCAGCCAGAAAATTATTTACTCCAAATATAAGACCAATTATATCAACCGCAAAACACATTAAAAAACTTCCCACATATCCGGTTTTCCTGCGATATGTGGGAAGTTTTTTAATGTTCTTCCCTGGCGGCTTTCAGAAGATCAAGCAGTCCTTTTTCCTTGATCAGCGCAATGCCCTGCCCCTCATCACCAAGCACAATGAGATTATCTCCTGGCTTGATATCGAATATCTTTCTGGCTTTTGCCGGGATCACGATCTGACCTTTCTCACCTACTTTTACCATGCCGAAAATGTGTTTTCCCTTCGGTGGAACTTCTAAGCCAAGAGAATCCTTTTTTTCATAATTGATCAGGTCATCCACCGTCACGCCAAAGACAGCTGCGAGCCTTTTGCACCTTTCGATATCCGGCAGGGATTCCCCCGTTTCCCTTAGTTAAAGATATTGTTATCTCTGAGTGCCGAGTATCCCCGACACTCAGATGTTTGTTCTTAATCAATCTTGCCGATGAAGCGATAGTAAATATCTACTTTCTGCTTTCGGCTGCCGTCCTCGTTCTTCACAGCTTCGTGAACCACGATTTTCTCAATCAGAGTGTTCAGAAGTTCGGCGGTCAGTTCCGTTGGATTGGAGCATTGCTTAATCAGTTCAATCCAATTTTCTGCATCCACCGCTGTCTGCACAGCAGCTTCCATTTCTTCTCTCAGTTGCTGGATTTTATTGTCCAACTCCCTCTGCTCTGACTGATACCTTTCGGACAGCATATTGAAATTGTATTCTGTAATTCTTCCAGCAGACCAGTCCTCGTACATCTTCGCAAACAGCCCGTCCACCTCGGCTTTACGCTTCTCCGCTTTTTTCAGCTCCGCAGCACGCTTTTTCTTCGTGGCATTGCGTTCCTTATCGCTGGTGTTGAGCAGTCGTTTCAGCAGTTTTTCTTCATCCTGCTGTACTTGCTCGTACCAGTATTGCAGTCGGGAAAGTACATAAGGGTACAGCACATCATAACGGATGTAGTGCATGGAACACTGTCTTGTCCCTTGCCCGTTCTTACTGCAATGGTAGTAGCCGTAAGGATTTTTGTTCTGTTTGTTCTCTCCGTAGGCAAGTGACCATCCGCAATCCGCACACTTGATTAGTCCTGCGAATATCTGAGGCTGTCCGTCCTTTCTTGACCTGCGGCGACTGGCTATCTGCTCCTGTACCTGCAAAAACACACTCTCGGAAATGATTGCTTCGTGGGTGTTCTCCACTCTGTACCATTCTTCCTTTGGCTTGCGGACTTTTTTCTTGTTCTTGAAAGAAATGTTGGTCTGTTTGTTGTGTACGCTGTGACCGATATAGTTCTCATCTTTCAAAATACTTTTGACCTGTGCGACAGTCCACATATACTGTTTGCTTTCATCCGCACCCTCGAAGATGTGGGCGAATGTTCCGTACCTCTGGAAGTTCAGCCACGCCGGAGTTGGAACCTGTTCCTCAATCAGCAGCCTTGTGATTCTGGCTGCACCTGCACCATGAACAGCAAGGTTGAATATCTTTTCGATAATCCACTTTGTTTCCGGGTCTACCAGAAGATGACCTGTCCTGTCCGGGTCTTTGATGTACCCGATAGGAGCATAAGCTCCATAGTGTGCGCCATTTGCAAAGCGGGTATGAAAGGCTGCCTTGACCTTTTTACTGGTCTGTCGGGCGTGCATTTCATTCAGGATATTCAGGAATGGGGCAAGCTCATTTTCTCCGTTGATGGTATCCACATTGTCGTTGATAGCAATGTAGCGGACACCCTTGCTGGGAAAATAAATTTCCGTGTACTGTCCTGTGAGAATGTAGTTTCTGCCAAGTCGGGACAAGTCCTTTGTGACAACACAGTTGATTTTGCCATCCTCAATGTCATCAATCATCCTTTGGAAATTCGGTCTGTCAAAATTCGTTCCAGACCATCCATCGTCGATGTACTCGTCGATAACATTCAGACCGTGTTCACGGGCATATTCACGGAGCATCATCCTTTGTGTCTGTATGCTGCCGCTTTCCCCTTGAAGCTCATCGTCTCGGCTCAGTCGTAGATAAAGTGCTGTATTATAAATCGTTGTATTGTATGGTTGTTTCACTTAAAAATCCTCCTTCAAAAGAAACAACCCACGCTTACAATACTTGCTCTGTCGCAATTATAGCGTAAGCGTGGGCTGTAAGTCAATGTTGTGTGTTAAGCAGAAATTCGGTGGTCAGCGGTGTACAGTATCACATCTTCAATCAGATTGCCAAGGGGTTTTCCGTCCTGGGCGAAATGCTCGGAGATTTCGATATAGGTCTTACCACATACAAAATACTGTTTTCCGTCCTCCGCTGTGATAACCTGTCCGTTCTGCATTTTCATATCGTTCTTGTTTTTTGCCATCCAGTATCCTCCATAATTAAATTTTCAAGGTTCAAATCATCTGCTTCTGTGATGATGTTTTGCTTCCTGTTTCAGCTGTGCCAGCACATCCGGCGGGATGCGGTCAATGACTCTCTGAAGCTCATTCAGTTCGCTTTCCAGCTTTGCACGCTCAATGGTGTTGCTCATTTTGCCTTTCTCGCTGGCTTTTGCTCTTTCTTCCAGTTTGGTGTTCTCAGCCAGCAGGTCATCAATCGTAACCTGATACTTTTTCAGCTGTCCGCTGAAATTCTCCATCTGAGGAAACCACTTTTTCAGAAGTGCCAGAGCTTCCGCTTTCTTCTTACCACTATTAAATGTACCGATTTCATCCAGTACCTTTTCAATCTGTCGGGCTTCTTTGGAAAGGCTGACTGCCTGTTTGAACAGCCTTGTGGGAATGTGCTTCCTGCCGGTCTTGCTGGCACTCTCGCCACGCTCCAAGTCGGGATATTTCTCTACCATGTAGGCAAAGAAATCGTCCTGCCATTTTGTGAGATTCTTTCTGTTGCCGATAATCTCTTTGGCACACAGGCGGTTATCCTCTGTCAATGGTACAAAGGTCAGATGAAGATGGGGCGTTTTCTCGTCCATGTGGACTACCGCAGAGATGATATTTTCCCTGCCTACACGGTCAATGAGGAAATCGCCTGCCCTCTGGAAAAAGGCTTGTACCGTCTTTGGAGATTTTCCCTTAAAGAACTCCGGACTTGCGGTAATCAGCGTATCCACAAATTTGGTGCTGTCCTTTCTTGTCCTGCACCCAGCTTCTTCGATACGCTTCTGGATGAAGTGATAATATCTGCCCTCCGGCTTGACGATGTGGAAGTTGTATTTGCTTCGGCTGGTGTCAATGTCGGGATTGCTGGCATATTTTTCTTTCTGTCGTTCGTGATGGCTCTCCAATGCTCTTGCAGGAGTACCTTTGTGTTTTTCAAATCTTAAAATCGCATATTGCGCCATAAACTTCCTTTCCTATCCATCCATTCCTTTCCCATCCGGGACTTTTCCACAGGAAAATCCCGCAAAAAATATCTCTGATAGGATTGGAATGGATAAGATATAACTCAATATTTTTAATCTCTGTATTTCTATATTCCGTCCGGTTTCCGTACTTCTTGAAGATTGAATTTCGTACTTCTCAGGTACGATTTCCAGACATCAGGCGTACCGCATCCGTACTTCAACCATTCAGTGATTGGTACTGCTTTCGTAGAAAAGCGGGTAAATACGGTTGGGTTTTCCACAGCCCTGTTTCTTAATCTCCACCAGCCCCGCATACTGCAATTCTCGCAGAGTGTTGACCGCTTTCTGCCTGCCGCAATGAAGCAGCTCCACCACTTCGTTGATGGGATAGTACAGATAGATCCTGCCGTACTCGTCCGCCCATCCGTTCTTTCTGGAAAGGTCTGTCCTTCGCAGGATATATGCGTACAGTATCTTCGCTTCATTGGAAATCGGCTGATAGGTTGGCGCTTCAAACAGGAAGTTTGGCAGCTTCGTGAAGCTCTGTGCCTTTTCCTGCTGATGGATATACATAAACTTTGTCATATTTGATTCGTGGACAGTTAGAATCCTGTTTTTTGGGGTTGATGATAACTAATACCACCCACCTCGGTTTGGTGCTGAAAAAGCCTTGCAAACGCTGGCTTTTCTGCCCTCTAATTGTCCACTCTTGACCTCCTTTTCCGTTCACTTTTTGCTTTCTGCCGCCTGTGAACTTTAGCGGCACAGTCCGAGCAGTATTTCGCCCTGTTGGACTTCGGTACAAAAGCCTGTCCGCAGATAACGCAGCGTCTGGTGTCCCTGTCCTTAAAAATCTCTGCTTCCAATGCAGCCAGCAATGGCAGGACTGCATATCGGAACCACTTACAGCAGACCGAGTAGGAAATGCACTGGGTACAGGTGTGGGCGTCCCCATCATCCTGTTCCAGACAATTCCCATCGTCATAGCTGCAACACTCACGGCGGATAAGTGACTTCGCCTGTTTGTGATGTGCCGGGGTCATGCGGTACAGAGAACCATCTCGCTTGCGTTCAACGGGCGGCAGGTCTTTATAAATTGGATTACTCATTTACTGCCTCCATTCGTTGTATATTCTGTTTTCAAGGTTCGGCTCATCGATGAACTATCCTAAGTCTACACTTTTTTTGACCTCCGTGCGGTATATCCGAAACGCAGGAAAAATGCCATAAGTAAGGGGGATTTCCACGCTTGCGGAAATGTGATACAATATAAGAAAATATATTTGACAAGATGTGAGGTGGAAGAAAATGCTTATTGGAAACCCCGATAAGTTCGCATTTTTGTTGGAGATTGTACCAGAGTGGTGTTCAGATAATTTTGTCCAAGGCATACTTAATGTCTATGTCAATGGTGTGCAGTATCCAGACAATCTAAGAACGACAACACTAAATGCAGATATACATTGGCTACTTGATGAAACATCACCATTTGTATGCCCACAAATAAACAAAAAGCTCTATGCTTTGGAGACAAGAGAATTATTCAATAGACTTTGTGATTTGACTTTTCCGGAAACAGAAACAGTTGATAATGACTACTCTTATGTAATTCCTCTACAGGAAATATCTGATGCAGGGTATTATCTTTTTATTGTGGCTTCTGAAAATGAGGTGCGAATTATTATCGGAAAGCATAGCGAAACATATAGATTAACTTTTATTGATGAAGTGACAATGGATGTATTGGCCTTTGAGCGCATGAAGTGCCAATTACAGAATTGTTACAAAAATGAAATTACACGATATAAATAAGTTTTCCTAATCGCCAAGGAGGAAATAGAATGGCTTTATCTATACAAGAGCGAATTAAAGACTTGCGTGTAGAACGCAAATTAACATTGGAGCAGCTTGCCGAGCAGACAGGACTTTCCAAGTCCGCATTGGGCAGTTATGAATCTGATGATTATAAGGACATCAGCCATTATGCCCTTAACAAACTTGCAGATTTTTATGGTGTGACCACCGACTATCTGCTGGCAAGAACAGAAACAAAAAGTCACTCAAATTCAGACATTGCAAGTCTGCGTTTGAGTGACGATATGATAGAATTATTGAAAAGCGAGCGTATTGATACCGCTCTGCTCTGCGAACTGGCAACACACCCGGATTTTATAAAACTCCTTGCGGATATTCAGATTTATGTAGAGGGTATCGCTTCCATGCAGATACAAAATCTGAATGCATGGGTGGATGTGGCAAGGGCTGAAATCATGGAAAAGTATCAGCCAGGCGAACATGACAAGGACACTTATCTTCTGCAAAACGCCCATGTGAACGAGGGCGACTATTTCAGCAGCCGAGTACATAATGACATTGACGGCATTATGGCTGATCTGCGAGAAGCCCATTGTGGCAGAAGTGACGGCGCACCAAAGACTACTGTTGCCGAAGAACTGAAAAAGGATTTGGAAGAAGTGGCAAACTTCGAGGGAAGCCGTGTGGAACAGCTTTTGATGATATACTGCAAGCAGACCAAACTCCGCTACAATAAGCTGACCGAAGAAGAAAAACAATGGCTTGTCCGTATCATGCAGAAATCCGAACTGATGAAAAGCCATACGACACAGAGAGGGAAGAAGAAAAGATAATTCATTTCTCTAAGACAGGAAAATGGGGAGGTACAGATATGTTTTCTGAATTTGATTTTTTATCAGGCGATGTGAGATGGGCAGATAACTGCCGACAGGAAGATATGCTGTTAGTTCTTTACCCGAACAATTTTATTTTGGATTTGGGATGGTACGAGGGTATTGAAAAATATGTCATCAACATAATAAAGGATTCTGAATGGGGTGTTCCTGTGGCAAAGTATACTGCAAGTACAGAAGAAAATATAAGACTGTTATTGCAAGAAGCTATAAGTCGAGTAGAATACGAATCAAATAATAGCAAGCCTTATTATGGTGGATTGTGGAAAACAGATTATAAAGAGTTGTAGGTGTGTACATGGAAAAATATGAAGTATCAATTATAAACTTGAATGGTTGTGAATTAGAAAAAATTTCAGATGGCGAATATCGTTATTATTATGATTCAAAAGAAAATCATTCAGCATGGGTTACGATTAAATGTTCTGCGGCTGGTTGGTACTATATAAGGTTGAATAATGTAAGTCAGTCAGCAAATTTCAATACACTAAACGATTGTGTTGATAATGCCTATCGGGATATGCTGAGAGCAAAGTTATAGCAAATCCCACCGAACCAGTCAACGGTCAAGATGAACAGCGCATTGCATACGCTGCCGTTGACAGCTTCGGCTGTATTTGCAAAATGTAATCAAGGCGGGTAAGCCCTAAAATGGCTTCCCGCCCATTTCCTTGTTGGGGACAAGTTGTCCCAAAGTTCGGTCAGGCTGCGAAAGACGGGAGCTTCCATATACGCCCTGTCTGCTGATGAAACCAGCCCTGCATTTGTGTTTTTCCACGACCACAAATACAGCCTGTTTTCCTGCTCTTTCAAATCCAGCAGCATGACCCGTGTGCTACTGCATTTTCACAGCAACGCATCCAGAGCGTATAACACACTACACTTTGCCATGCAAAGTCGTGTGCCAAAAGGGGCGCTTTGCCCCCTTTGGATTCCCCCATATTTTCGTGTCTGCCGATAGAAAACGGATACCATCCAGTTCTCCATCCTTGCCCCGAAAATGCAAAAACAGGCACAGCCTTCATCTTTCAAGTGATGAAGTCCGTGCCTGTTTCTGTTTAGCCGTATACGATTTCGCTCAGCACGATTTCTTCTGCTCGGTTGCGGATGCTATTGCATCTTCGCACCCATTCCATCTGATCGTGTGCTTTCAGTTCCTCAGTGACACCCTCGGCAACTTTCATCTGTGCGATAATCGTATCCAGCCTTTCCTGCGCCTGTTCATTTACATCTGCAAGATATGACCACAGTTCGCAGGATAATATCAGCTCGCTATATCTCGCCGGATATTTCTCTTTCAGAAATTCCCTGTGCAATCGTCCAAACTTTCCGATAGGGCGATTTTCCTCCGGCAATTTCAAATCTGGGATGTAATAATCCCCGACCAATACATAATCAATTCCGTTTTCTGTCTTTCTCTGTTTCAGTTCATTCATGTTCATTACCTCCATGTTTTGATTATGGCAAGTAATGTGTAAGCGTGGGTTTATGGTGTGGTATCTTTAACTTTGGGAAACTCCTGTCTCATATTTCGAGAGTGTCTGTCTCGACACACCGATCTGATCTGCCAGTTCATCCTGCGACATATGATTTAGTTTCCGAAGCTGAATGAGATTTTCTGCAAACATTATTTTTTCTTTCCTCCAATTCCACAGACGATCCACCGGAGCACCGGAATACGGCGGATGATCTCATAAGCCAGATATGCACCGGCAAATCCCGCTGCTGCCACAAAAAGATAAAGAAGCGCTGCCGGCAATTTTGTATACATGTTCAGATAATATGCTGTCATCGCAATGAAAAGGTAATGGAATAAATAAAGTCCCCATGATTTCGCTGCCATCCATCTTGTCAAAGTGTTGGAAATATCCCCCCATTTTTTCATGAAAGCCAAAACTGCAATGACCGCGATCCATGCAAACAGGCTGCATAGCGGTGTGTCTAAAACTGAATGCTCGGCGTATGGTCTGCCCCAGTATAACACTGTAAATGCAGCCGCTAAAATTACGGCACACACCGCAAGCGGCAGCCAACATTTTTCCAGACGATCCATCACTTCATCATGGGACAAAACAAAATATCCCACAAAAAATCCAGCCCCATAGATACCGAAACGGTATACCACAACCATTGGTGTGTTCAAAATCTGAGCTACGCCCCAGATCACAATTGCAAATAGCACAAGAAATGGAATGTCCGCTTTCTCTCCCAGCTTCCACCATCTGTCTTTTTCCACTCTGCGGATCCATACGAGCAATACCGAAAAAATCCATAACATCTGGATATACCATAGCGGTCCTATGCCGCTGACTGCCATGATGATAAATAAAACCGGTTTTGGAACTGTTGCCATCTCCTCTAATCCACCGCTGATCAGCAGATTGTAGTATCCTAAAATCCACCAGAACACTAAAAGCCCAAGGGTGGATGGAACCAATAATTTTCCCGTCCTTTTTTTTATAACATGATACAAAACCACAAGCACAACTGTGATCCATCTGATATTGTCTATGTATAACTTTCTCATATTTTTACCACCTTTGCAATTATTTTTAACATTATTATAAATTGCAGAAAATGGAAAATCCACCAGGTATCCTTAACAATACCGGATGGATTTTGTTAAAAACGAGGGCAGTTTTCATCATCTCCGCAGTTTCTATCAGGCTTTCAAGATTTTCAATCTGGAAAATGGGAAAATCTTGCACAATCTTCACGACCTAAATCAGAGTTTCGCCTTCTATTCTATTTCAATTTTGCATACTCTTCATCCGATACCGGCTCACACCACTCGTTGGATGTCTCCTCACCCGGTACTTCCACTGCAAGATGTGAGAACCAGCTGTCTGGTGCTGCTCCATGCCAGTGTTTTACTTCTGCTGGAATGTTAATACAGTCGCCCGTTTTCATCTCGATTGCTTCCTTGCCCTCCTCCTGATAATAGCCACGTCCGGCAACGCATACGAGGATCTGTCCACCGCCATTTTTTGCATGATGAATATGCCAGTTATTGCGGCAGCCCGGCTCAAATGTCACATTAAAAATGCCAACCTGACTCTTAGATACCAGAGCAAGAAAGCTCTTTCCACTGAAATACTGTGCAAAACCATCGTTTGGTGCACCGATTGGGAATACCATCTCTTTGGCATGTGCTCTCATTGCTTCATCTTCATATGGAAGATCGCCCTCGTTTACATCCCATACTTCTTTTGCCAGGTTAAAAACTGCCCAGCCCTTTGGCCAGCCTGCGTAAAAAGCTACATGTGTGATGATTGCAGCGATCTCTTTCTGTGTCACGCCATGTGCTTTTGCGTTCTGTAAATGGAATTTCAGGGAAGAATCTGTGATACCGGAAGCCATTAACGCTACGACCGTAATAATGCTTCTTGTCTTTACATCAATGTCCTGATTGTTCCAGTTCTCTCCAAATAATACATCATCGTTAAAATGCGCAAACTCCGGAGCAAATTCTCCGAGTGCATTTCTTCCTGCTGTCTGTGTGATCTTTGCCATAGTTTTGTACACTCCTTTTTCTATGTTTTGAATGAAATCTGTTTATGTCTTATCATTCCTGCTAATATCCGCGTTTTGCGATCGCCGGATTATAACCCTTTCACCCAGTTCTCGATTTCCTGCTTATTCGCTCTGTTTAAAAGTTTTCCTTCCACAATCTCCGCGCCCGGTGCTGACGGCTGTAATTCTTTCACTGTATTTCCAAAACCGCTTCCGCCTGAAGTTGCAAACAAAACAATTTTCCTGCCTGTGAGATCATACTTTTCCAGAAATGTATTGATGATGGTCGGTGCAACATACCACCAGATTGGAAAACCAAGAATAATCTCATTGTAGGATTCCATATCCAAATTAGAATCTGCGATTTCCGGCCGGATGGATTTATCACTCATTTCAATACTGCTTCTGGATTTTTTGTTCATCCAGTTTAAATCATCTTTTGTATACAATACTTTTGGTGCAATTTCATGCAGATCAGCATTTGCTGCCTCTGCGATCATTTCCGCAATCTTTTTTGTTGTTCCACTTGCACTGAAAAATGCAACTAATGTTTTCTTCATTGCTGACACCTCCTGAGAATCTTAACTATTTTAATCAAAAAAAGATGCATAAAATATGCTGCCATATCTTACGCACCTATTATATAACCGGTTTTTCTATTATGTCTAATACTTATAATGTATGTTTCGTTATGCCTTTTAGGCATAATATTTTATTTCTTTTTATAAAGGAGTAATTTCGGATCTGCACCGTCTTTCTCATAGGTACAAATCATGATAAAATCCATATTCGCAACAATTCCAAAACATCTCTCGCCTCCAAATTCCGATTCCAACTGGTTTCCAAGATATGTTTTCTGATCATCTAAAAATTTCACTTTCTGTCCATTTGGCAGTCTGTATTCAAGATTCACATATTTGCCTACAAGTGCATTTAATCGATCAAGTCATCCATATTGCTGTAGGTATAAGTTCCATCTGCATAGCACCACTTGCAATATTCTTCATTCAATGTGCCATCTTTGTCACGCCCCAATATAGAATCATCCTCGATCGGCATTCCACAGCACTGGCAGATCAGTTTTCTTGGTTCTCCGAGAAGTGTATTAATGGAAACATCAAATTCCTTTGACAAAAGTTTTAATGTTTCTGTATTTGGTACTGTCTCGCCATTCTCCCAGCGGGATACTGCCTGTCTTGTCACCATGATTTTCTCTGCTAATTCATACTGTGACAGTCCTTTTTGCATGCGAAGTTTCAAAATGATATTCTTTGTTTCCATAGCTGCTACCTCCTTAACCCATATCATACAGATAAATTCAGTTTGTGGAAAGCAACTTGCTGTTGCTATCGTTTTATAGCACATCCATTTTCTAATTCAGTTCTTCGATAAACCTGCTTACCGCCGGTGAATACGGAATATTCCGCCTCCATGCGATCACTGTGCTAGTTTTAAGTTCCGGGAAAAGCCTTTTCTGAACGACCAGATCATTCCGCCAGTACCTTGCTGCTCCCTCAATGGAAACCGGATAGCCAAGCCCGTGCAGCGCCATCACTCCCGCATTGGTTCCCAAATTGCTCGTAAATGCAATGTGAAGCTTCCCGAAATCCTTTCCAAACCAGTTTGCCAGCTCACTCTGCACATTCATGCGCTCCGGCAGGATCAGCGGCACATCCAGCAGATCATTTTTCGTGATGACCTCTTTCTCTGCAAGCGGATCATCCGGCCGCATCGTTACCACCCAATGGTCGTTTTCCGGCATTCGGATGTAGTCAAGTCCCTGCGTATTGACCGGTTCTAAAAAAAGTCCGATATCCACCAGCCCTTTGTTCATCATTTCCAGAACATTGTCCGCCGTTCCGGTGTGGATTGCAAACTGGACTAACGGATATTTTTCCCTGTAGTTTTTACAGATTTTTGCCAGCGATTCCACTGCCAGAAATTCGCCACAGCCTATCGTTATTTTTCCCTCGATAGAATCGTTATTTTCTTTAAACTCGCTGACGATCTTGTCCTCTAAATCTACGATTTCAAGTGCACGCCTTTTTAACAACAGTCCCTCATTTGTGAGCGTGATCTGATGTCCTCCGCGGTTAAAAAGCTTTGCGCCAAGTTCCTCCTCCAGCGCTGCAAGCTGTCTGGATAACGTTGGCTGCGTGATATTCAATTGTTCAGCCGCCTTTGTAAAACTCTGTTCTCTTGCCACTGTCAAAAAGTAGCGCAACACTCTCAAGTCCATATCATCTTAACCTATCTAAAATATATTTCAGCAATTATAATTTTTTCATCATCCAGTCTGCAGACGCATAATGTCCGTCCGCATATTTCATGTTATCTGGAAATGCGCCATATTTCTGGAATCCCAGTTTTTCATACAATGTAATTGCATTTTGATTATCTGAGATCACTTCAAGCTCCGCCTGTTCAAATCCAATCTCTTTTGCTGCTTTCAGCACTGTTTCCATCATGATTTTTCCAATACCATATCCGCAGAATTCCTGATACAAAGCAATTGCCACTTCACATCTATGCTGATATCTCTTATAGTTTCCAACCGGATTGAAAGAACAGTTTCCGATATGTTTTCCATCTAATGTTGCAATCAACATTAAGGATCTGTCTGAATTCAGGCAATGATTGATAAACGCTTCCTCCTGCTCCCGTGTCATGGCAACTTCTTCCGGTTCCCGGATCAGATATGGTGTTTCCGCTGTGGTGACTTTTAAGTACGTGATTAAATCTTCTGCATCTTCCGGCGTTGCATTTCTCAGTACGATCGTCCGATTGTTTTTATCCTTGATTTCAATCGGTCCAAATTTCATGTTCAACCCACCTTTCCAAAGTATCCTTAGCACCATTATGATACCAACGATCATAAGATGCAAATCTTTCCCCCAAAATTTTCACTAATTATAATTTTATTATTTTACTCTACAAAAAAGTTGAAGTAAACAGCCAATTTTTCTTGCTTCCCATATAATTTCTGTGTTACAAAGACTAAAAGCATATTTTACAAAATCTTCATGACATTTTTGTCATCTATATTCTAAGAACGACAGATTCGTTTTTTTTAGAATCTGTGTACTTCATTCGTATCTATGCTTTTTGTTACCCATCAACAATTGAAAAGCAGGAGACGAAATGAACTTGGAATCATAAACAGTTGTTATTCTCCTGCAAGCAGAGAACCGTTTTAAACATAGGCTGTTCTGCCACATATCAGGAGGAAACAATTTTGGCAAAATGTAAAAGAAACCGTAACAGAGCAAAGCGAAACTTCACCGTTAAAACACCGACAACAAACCGGAACTACAAGGACACCATTTTCCGGATGTTATTTTCTGACCGGAAGAATCTGCTCTCACTTTACAATGCGGTCAATCAAAGTGATTTTATCGAGTTTTACAATGGTTCAACTGCGATATCTGACCGTACAGAGCTTCGGCTTTCCTCAGCATTTGAACATCTGTCAGGTAAACCAAAGCTCGAATTAATTGTTACTGTTTTGAATGTCAATGAAGGACACAATGCAGAGTTGATGCAGCATTGCAGTATGTTAAAAGAATATGCACAGTATGTTGCCAGAGTGCGCCACTATGCGTCAGACATGCCTTTAAATCAGGCTGTAAAACGTGCTGTGGACGAATGCATCCGGGAAGGGATTCTGGCGTAATTTCTTGCCCGAAACCGAAATGAGGTTATCAGTATGAGTATTTTTGAGTATGATAAAGAATTGGAAGAAAAGAAGTTACGGAAAGCTGAATATGAATACGGTTTTGCAGAGGGTGAAAAACATGCGGCAATTGAAACCGCCAAACGTATGTTAAAAACTAACAACTTTTCCCTGGAAGAAATTGCTGCTTTCTCTGGTGTATCTTTGGATGATATAAAAATTCTCAAAGCCAATCAATAGTATAGCAAAGCTACAGGGGCACGCAGATTCACGCCGCCCCTCTCTCTTCAGAGGGATATTGTCAAGTGTGTATGTAAGATTTTATGAAAGTGTTGCCTGTGCAGGGGATTTTCCTGTCTCTGCAGTCTCTCTTGTAACATCA
>OGOE01000144.1_pt1 | contig 91038 bp, 72 predicted proteins | sample 1552611 | NCBI WGS metagenome assembly OGOE01 (sample SAMEA2580129, study PRJEB22360) | human gut metagenome | biome: human gut; feature: human-associated habitat; material: faeces | place: Denmark | collected 2008/2010
CCCTGCAGCAGAAAACCGTAGAAGGCCAGGAGAATCCGCTTCCGGCTATCGATGCAGCCAGCGTACAGGAAGTACAGCCGTACTGCTCCATGTGGAATGCAATTTATGACTGCCTGTTCTTCTGCATTAACGGAGACATCTATAACAATCTGACCCCGGAGCAGCAGAAAGTTGTCGATGAGGCCGGACAGAAAGCAGTAGACTACGAACGTGCCATCAACCGTGCCGGTGATAATGAGATTATGGACCGCTGGCAGAACGAGAACGGTGTCAAGATCACCAAATACGAAGATATGGACATCGACTCCTTCAAACAGGCGGTAGACGGTGTAGATGCGTGGTATCAGAAGGAACTGGAAACCGCAGGTTATGACGATGCCAAAGATCTGATTGAAGCCTTTACAAAGAAAGATACATCTTCTGCAAGCACCTACGATGTAGAAGACAGAAGCGATCTCGACTGGCCGGAGCAGACCTGGAACTTCACCTGCTCCACGACAGAAACCAGTACCTGGGCAGAAGGCGGCCGGAAGTTCGGTGAGCTGATCGAAAAAGCAACCGGCGGCAAGATCAAAGTCAACGTATATGCCGCAGACCAGCTGACCAACGGAAACCAGTCCGAAGGTATCCAGGCACTGATCGATGGAGACCCGGTACAGATTTCGATGCACAGCAACCTGATTTACTCTGCATTTGACCCGAGATTTAACGTCGTATCTCTTCCGTTCCTGTTTGATTCCGTAGAAGATGCGGATGCAAAACTGGACGGCGAGGCAGGCGAAAAATTAAAAGAGATCCTCGATGAGTACGGTCTGCACTGCATGGGAATCGCCGAGAACGGTTTCCGCCAGCTGACCAACAGCAAGCAGGAAGTAAAAACCGTCGATGATATGAAGAACCTGAAAATCCGTGTCGCAGGAAGCAACCTGCTGATGGAGTGCTACAAACGCTGGGGTGCCGATGCGACCAACATGAACTGGTCTGAGACCTACACCGCCCTGCAGCAGAAAACCGTAGAAGGCCAGGAGAATCCGCTTCCGGCTATCGATGCGGCAAGCGTACAGGAAGTACAGCCGTACTGCTCGATGTGGAATGCGATTTATGACTGCCTGTTCTTCTGCATCAACGGAGACATTTACAACAGCATGACCCCGGAGCAGCAGGAAGTAATCGATGAGTGCGGTCGTCTGGCAACACAGTACGAGCGTGAAATCAACCGCGCCGGTGATGATGAAATCATGAACCGCTGGCAGAACGAGAATGGTGTAACCATTACCAATTATGAGGATATGGACATCGATTCGTTCAAACAGGCAGTAGACGGCGTGGACGAGTGGTATCAGAAAGAACTGGAAGGCCAGGGATATGATGATGCCAAAGAGCTGATTGATACGTTTACAAAATAATGATAAAAATCCATCCATGACTTGGAGGTCTCTGGTGAAACTGCTTCCGGGCGTGGGTGGATTTTTTTATTTGAGTTTTCCAGGAAAACAGGTATACTGGATGGTATCAGAAAACGGGAGATTTGAATCAATGAAACAGAAAAAAGAACGGGAAAAAGAAATCAGTCAATGGCCATGGATTTCCATGCTGCCGTTCGGAATCCTGGCGGGATACTGGGGAGATAAGGAAGTGCGGATCACGGCAATTTCGGAATATGGCTTTCAGACCCGCCTTGCGGCACCGGCCACAGTTGAACAGAAAAACGCACCGTGGGAACTGGCATTTTACGATCAGAAAACGGCATCCTACCAGCGGATTCTTCTTCGTGATGCGACTTTTCTGCAGGAAAAAGAGGAAGATTTTGATGTTGTTTATACCTTCGCCACGGAACAGGACGATTATCGAAATGCGGTACAGCGCCTTGCCTTGCAATACGGCCAGTATATCCGCTGGAAAATGGAGGATGATGATGCCGCGCTTGCAGAAGAGATGACAGGATATCCTGCGGAGCAGGATGCGTTTCATCTGGAAAGCCTGGAAGAGCAGAAAAAGGTATGGTTTTCCGGAATTACGAAGGAAACCTTTGTGGCATTGCAAAATAGTGCTGCCGGATCCGGGCAGCCGATTGAGCTGGCGCTCGAACTGGACCGGCCGGAATGGTATGAGGCGTATCTTTCGATGGAAAGTGCAGTGTTTTTTGATGCTTATTTTCGGAAAAACCAGATTCCAGATCCGCCGCTTTTTCACCCGGACCGGCTCTATATAGGAAATGCTTTTTGCCCGCATCTGGCGCCAACGGAAGAGGAACTGTTTGCACTGATGGATAAAGCCTGCCGGGAGTCGTTTTCAATTACGCTTACGTTTCCATTTTTGCTGGAAGAAAATCTGTCGGAAACACAGCAGCAGCTACAGCGTCTCACTGAATGGTGCGAACGAAAGAATAAAACCGTTGAGCTTGTTGTAAATGACTGGGGAACCGCTCATCTGGCCGCTCATTTTCCTGTGTTTTCCATCTGTCTAGGCATTCTGCTTAATAAGCGAAAAAAAGATCCCAGGATGGCCTACAAGCTGGGAGACCGCACACTATTTGAGAAAAACAGCGTCCACGCGGCATTTTACCGTAAATATTTGAAAGCAGAATTCCAGATCGAGCGGTATGAATGGGAGAGCTGCGGCAATACCGGTACCGGGAAGTTCCCGGAAGGAAAAAACAGTATGCATCTTCCCTTTTATCAGACCAATACCTCGCAGTACTGTCCACTGTACGCAGCGTGCACCAAAGGAAGCCGCAGCGCGCAGATGCCGGTGCGGGAATGCCCGAGGTTTTGCGAAAAACAGGCGTTTTTATATCCGGAGCATCTGCGGATGATGGGGAGATATAATTCACTGTTTGGAATGAATTTGACCGTTTTGCAGGATCCAGAGACGATAGGGAAAATGTATGGGCTGCGTGGGATAGACCGGATTGTAGTGAATTTGTTATAGTGACATCTTAAGAAGCATGTTCGCAGTTCATATTTCCAACTTGATAGAACTGCCCATTCATGATAAGTTGAAAAACAACAGGAAGGGTGCAGACTTCTCTGAAATATTTTTGAGGAGGTGTATGCACATGGGAAAATTGAGCGTGATGCAGTTGACGCCAAAATGACGGTTGATCAGCTTCAGAAAATGATGGAGAACGCAACGGTATAATACGAATGTATCAAATTTTATGAGGCTTCATTCGCGAGAGTGGGGTCTCTTTTATGCTGATTTGAATCTATTTTCCAAAGAAGAAGGTTAATACCTATGAGAATACTATTTTGCAATATTGCATGGATGAATTATTATAAAGGAATTGTATGGGGAAAAGACGAACCGCAAAATGGAGGTTCCTATGTAAAAGAAACTCTGGACGCACATGAAAAATACAATTTTGAAGCAATACCGCTTACAGAAGAATCCGGATATCCGAAAGGGGAATATTGTCTTGGCTTTGTGGAGACAAAGTCAACCAATAAAGAAACTCGAAATCAGTTAAGAATTGAGAAGATTTATGACTGTGAGGGCATGAATGAGGAAACTTCGGTGGATGATGTGCTTGTCGTATATTGTGCATTGTATCCGGATGCAATAGAAAAAGAAACGTATGTAGTTGGCTGGTATAAACATGCAACCGTATATCGCAATTGCAAAGTGATGCGTTTCTTATCGGATACAGAGGAAGAATATTATGATCAGGCATATAATGCTATTGCTAAAAAAGAAGATTGCGTGCTGCTGCCAAGAGGAGCAAGGCGAAAAGCAAATACATGGAAAGTACCAAGAAAATCAAAAGGTGTGGCGTATGGATTTGGACAGTCTAATGTATGGTATGCACAGGGGAGAGAGCAGCATAATTTATTAGACCAGTTTCTTAATAGAATTGTGAGTCAGATAGAAAATTATGATGGGGAAAACTGTATTGATAAATATGCAGAGGGAATGGAGTGATCAAGAACATTACGGACACATCCATAGAAATTCCAGAAGAGACGGAGGTGATTGATGTGTGCAAATCAATGAGCAAAGCAATAGAAGATTTGCTGAAAGAAAGCAGAGAACAGGGTATTGAGATTGGTAAAATCCAGACGCTTGTGAGGCTTGTGCAGAAAGGCGATTTAAAGATAGAGCGTGCCGCGGTCAACGTCCAAATGACGGTTGAACAGTTGCGGAAAATGATGGAGAAGACATCGGTGTAATCCGAATGTATCAAATATTATGAGACTTCATTCGCAAGAGTGGGTCTCTTTTATATTGCGTTGGGTTTGTTTTTTTGAAAAAAATTGTGAAAAACAGGCATTTTTATATCTGGAGCTTCGCAGAGGTTGGGAAGGGACAATTACTGTTATGGATGGAAGTAGATGCATGAAAGTGAATGGGAGAGATAGCAAGACGCTGGAGCTGAGAAGAGTGGATCGTGCGGTGTCGAATTTATTGTGGTGATATCCTAATAAAAGAAAACTATGAATGAAAAAAACGGTTTCTCTGCTATGGTAGAATTGATTATAATTATAATTTTAGAAATGAAGATTTATATAATCATATTTTGCTTAATCTGAATATAATTTCAAAATTGTTTGTCAATTATGCGAACCCATTGTATAATAGAATAAGCATATAGCGGTATATAATTAAGCGTTTTGCTTTTATATCAAATAGAAGATGAGATACGAATACCTAAAGAGAGAAGAAAAATGATAAAGTATATTTGCAAGAAATGTAACATAAATACAGAAACGTCCGTTTGTCCTGTTTGTGGAGAAAGAGCGGAAATGGAAAGTTCTAGCATTTATTGGTGTGATACTTGTAACATTCCATTGTATGATGAAATTTGTCCTATGTGCGGAAAAAAAGCTCATCGAATTGGATCTGATTTACGACCTGTATTTCCAGAAGAGCGACTTCTCCTGGAAATTATGATAGGAGAACCTTTTAAATATAAAAATTCTTCTGTTTGGAACGCAGCAGGAAATTATTATTATGTGGATGGTAAAAAACTCACATTTTCTGTCAAACAAACAAAACTTTTGAATGCAAAAATGATAAGAAAACAATTGGATGAACTTTCTGATCAAAATTCGTATGATTTTTTTGACAAAAACATTGGTAAAGAAGTAGTAAAAGAATTTCTGCTTAACCCCAATGCAATGTATTTGGAGGCGGAGGAGATCTATAAAAAGTATCAAAAGTAAGTTCTTTATTTTGACTCTTTTGGCAATGATTTACCTATGAAATGAAAAAGAACAGTTTCGAGATGCAATTGATCGACTTGCGATTCGACCTGCTAAATGTTAAAATCAAAATACATTGGGAAGGATTACAGGAGTCGGGTACTCCTAATCAGAGATTTGCTTCAGAAAGGAGCATGTAGATATGGCAGAATGGAAGAAATTGCCGGTTGGACTTGAAAATTTTCAGGAAATTCAAAAATCGGGTTCTACTATGTAGATAAAACAAAATTAATTGAACAGCTTCTTGAAAACTGGAGCAAGGTGAATCTTTTTACCAGACCACGCCGATTTGGAAAAACCTTAAACATGAGTATGCTTAAGAGTTTTTTTGAAATTGGAACAGATCGAACGCTGTTTGATGGTCTCTATATTTCCCGGAACCAAAAGCTGTGTGAGGAATATATGGGAAAGTACTCCGTTATTTTCCTGTCGCTCAAAGGAATTGACGGCTTATCCTTTGAAGCCGCAAAATACCGTTTAACGGAGTTGATCGGGGTGGAAGCAGAGCGATTTGCATTTTTAGCGGACAGTGAAAAACTGACGGAAAATGAGCGGAGCAAATATCGGGCGATCATCCATTTAGTGAATGGTAAATATTCCATGGATGAGGATATGCTTGTCTCCAGCCTGCAGACATTATCACAGCTGTTATGCCGACATTATGGTCAGAAGGCCATAATTCTGATTGATGAGTATGATGTTCCTCTCGACAAAGCGTTTCAGCATGGATACTATAAAGAAATGGTTTCACTGATTCGGGGATTGTTCGGTCAAGCGCTGAAGACGAATGATGATCTGCAATTTGCTGTACTGACAGGATGTCTCCGGGTTTCCAAAGAAAGTATCTTTACAGGATTGAACAATTTCAAAGTTTATGCAGCAGACGACGTTCGCTATGATGAAGAGTTCGGCTTTACGAATGAAGAGGTAAAAAAACTTCTTGCAAATTACAATCTGCAGGAACATTTCGAGAAAGTGAAAGAGTGGTATGACGGTTATCATTTCGGCGACGCAGATATCTATTGTCCTTGGGATGTGATTAACTATGTGGACGATTTATTGAGTGATCCAAATGTATAGCCCAAATCCTATTGGATCAACAGCAGCGGAAATGATCTTGTGAAACATTTTATTGAACAGGCCGATACCACTACCAAAGATGAAATCGAACAGTTGATTGCGGGAAATGCAGTTGAAAAGAGAATTCGTTCGGATTTGACTTATGACGAAATTGACAACAGCATCGACAATATATGGAGTGTGCTTTTTACAACCGGATATCTCACACGGCTTGGAAAAGCTGAAAATGGCGTGTACAAGCTGATCATTCCGAATCAGGAAGTCCGCGAAGTTTTTGTTCTGCAGATCCGTGAATGGTTTAATCAGATCGTTGCGAACAACAGAGCATCTACAGATAAAATCAATCAGGGATTTCTGGAAGGAGAGGCGGAGACGATCCAGCAGGAACTGACGATGTTTCTCTGAGAAACGATCCGTGTTTTCGATACAAAGGCACGGAACGAGGAAAAAGAAATTTTTTATCACGGCATTTTGCTTGGCATTTTGAAGAACTATTCTGGCTGGGTTGTGAAATCAAACAGAGAATCTGGAGATGGTTTTGCGGATATTCTGCTCAAACCGAGAAATCCGGATGCGTGAATCATCGTGGAATTGAAATACGTCCGTTCTCTGAATGATCTTGATCAGGCGTGTGAAAGAGCGCTGGAACAGATCGAGGATCGCAGATACGATACAGAACTTCGCGAGGATGGACGAAATGATATTTTTGCATATGAAATTGCATTCTGCAGAAAACGATGTAAAGTGGTGGTTAAAAATCTATAAACAAAAAAGCAGCCTATGTGGGCTGCTTTTTTGCTATAAAAGATAAACTGTCCCAATATTGACAAAATTGTCCCAACGTGATATAAAAAGGACAGCGAATAAAAATGGGGTGCATAGTATGAAGAAGAAAAGTGTTATAAGTTTAATTAAGTATTATACCGAAAAAAATGATGTTGGTTTTCGCAGTGAAGCTTATGAAATAGCAAAGGATTTTGATGCATCCGGCGATTATCAACTGGCTGAGTATATTATGTCATTATTATCAAATGCTAATACGTTTGTGCCGCAGGTATCAGAGAATGTTTCTCCTTTTTTTGAAAAAATAGAAGCGAATACGGATATGTTATTACTTCCGGATGAAATTACAGGTGATTTAATAGGGATAGTTAATGCAATTGAGCATCACATTGGAATTAATAAGTTCCTTTTTCAGGGAGCGCCTGGAACAGGAAAAACGGAAGCAGTAAAACAATTGGCAAGAATCTTAAACAGAGAGATTTTTATGGTGGATTTTTCTTCTGTTATAGATAGTAAGCTTGGTCAGACACAGAAGAATCTGTCTATGTTATTTAAAGAAATCAACCAATTTGCTCAACCGGATAAGGTGATTGTTCTATTTGACGAAATCGATGCATTGGCATTGGATCGCACGAACCAAAACGATTTAAGAGAAATGGGGCGGGCTACATCAACAATGTTAAAAGAGTTTGACCGAATGAATGAAGATGTTGTTTTGATTGCAACAACAAATCTTTACCAGTATTTTGACAGGGCATTGATAAGAAGGTTTGATTCTGTGATTGATTTTAACCGTTATTCGCAGGAAGATCTTCTTTCTATTGCTGAGCAGATGCTGGATCGTTATCTGGATAAGCTGAAACTTGCAAATAGAGATATTCGCCTGTTTCGGAAAATTATGAAATTGATGTCCAAATTACCATATCCAGGCGAACTGAAAAATTTGATCAGGACGTCGGTTGCCTTTAGTAATCCGAAAGACGGCATGGATTATTTTAGACGGTTATACTATGCAGTATGTAATGAAAAACCAGACGATCTGAAAAAACTGCAGAGTCAGAAATTCACAGTGAGAGAAATGGAAATATTGGTTGGACGTTCCAAAAGCAGCGTGGCTCGTGATTTAAAAGAAGGTGTAAGGGATGAATAGTATTTTACAGTTAAAAGGAAGATTCGAACAAAGATCAAATCGTTCCAGACCGGGATCACCTAAGCTTCCAAAAGGGAAAAGTGTTTCTGCATCACATTTACGTGAGTTGGAAAAGCAGTTGGAAAGAATACTTGTATATTGGACGGAAAACAAGGATATTCGTGGTGCCCTGGTAAGTGTACATTATAAGCATATTGTTGCCAAAAGCAACCGGTTGAAAATTCTACTGTCAGAAAATGGAAAATCACCGACAGAATCAATTCGAGGGGCCAAATTTGTCTGGGAGCCAGATCAAAAAGGAAATGAAGTGCAAAAACATGTTTTTACGCATTTTGTTTCCTTGCAGGCAATTGAAAAATCTATCGATGTTTTAAAAAAGACAGCGTCTATCATAGAACAGTATTATAAAGGTTCTGTTCCTAGTGAAGTAATAGAAGAATTAGGTGAAAAATATCATTTTAATGAAGTACCCAAAACCAGTTTTCTGAAAACCGTGGTTGACGGCTTTTATGTGGAACGATTTGATATCGACAGAGCAACGGAGGAAATAACAGAAGAAGCAATCATTACCATCTATCAGACAGGGGTGGATACAAAAAGACTTCTTTCAAAATTCGGAATTGATATTGTAGATGATCGCATCATAGACGGAACTACTTTAAGACTGAATCCAGACGAAGTTAAATTGCTATATAACAATGCGTCGTATCTGATCGCTATGGGAGTTACAGACTTCTCTGAGATTTCAAGAGACGATGTGTTAGATGCGTATGAGGATATGGAAGAGGAGGCCGGATTATTAATCCCACATCCACAGAACGAACCGGTCATAGGTGTGATAGATACACAGTTCAATGAAAAGGTGTATTTTCACGAGTGGGTTGAATATAAAAATCTTTTGGATCCTAATATTCCTCTGTCCAGGAAAGATTATGAACACGGAACAGCTGTCAGCTATATTATCGTAGATGGTCCACAGGGAAACCCGGAGCTTGCGGATGGCTGCGGCAGATTTCGTGTAAGACATTTTGGCGTGGCAACAAATAACGGATTTAGTTCTTTTACTGTTCTGAAAATGATCCGAAATATTGTTGCGTCTAATCGAGATATTAAAGTCTGGAATTTATCGCTGGGATCAAAACTTGAAATCAAACCAAATTTTATTTCGCCGGAGGCTGCAGAGCTGGATCGTATTCAGAGTGAATATGACGTTATTTTTGTGGTAGCAGGTACAAATATTCCGGCAGGAGTTACCAAAAAGAATATGAGAATTGGATTTCCGGCAGATTCCCTGAATTCTATGGTGGTTAATGCTGTGGATTTTGCAGGAAACTCTGCTTCTTATACCAGGATTGGACCTGTTCTGTCGTTTTTTCATAAACCGGATGTCAGTTATTATGGTGGTGATGGAACGGTCTATACAGATAAAATGGTGGTATGCAAAGACGATATGGGAGCAGCATACGTAGCGGGAACTTCATTTGCAGCGCCATGGATTTCACGTAAACTGGCATATTTGATTCATATTATGGGATTAAGCCGGGAAGTGGCGAAAGCATTGCTGATTGATGCAGCTGCCGGATGGAATCGAAGAGATGATATTTCACATAGAATCGGATATGGTGTTGTGCCAAAGCATATTAATGAGGTTTTAAAAACACCGGATGATGAAATACGTTTCATTATGACAGGGGCATCGGAGGAATATGAAACTTATACTTATAATCTGCCAGTGCCTGTTGTAGATCATGCGCACCCGTTTTATGCAAGAGCTACCCTGGCATATTTTCCACAGTGCGATCGCAAACAGGGTGTTGACTATACGAGTACAGAAATGGATATTCAGTTTGGCAGAGTTGTTGCCAAAAGAGGGTCAACCATGATTAAAGCAATTGATGACAATCGACAGTCTGAAGAGAAACAGATTACTTTGTACGAAGAAGATGCAAGAAAAATGTATCGCAAATGGGATAATGTGAAACATATCAGTGAAAAAATAAAAGAAAAAAGGGTTCCCCGAAAGGCTTATGATTCTGGGTTATGGGGACTTAAGATTAATACGAAAGAACGCTTGCAGAAAAGAAAAGATTCTCTTCCGTTTGGTGTGGTTGTAACGTTAAAAGAGATGAATGGAGTAAATCGTATAGACGATTTTGTGAAGATGTGTCTTGCAAGAGGTTGGCTGGTTCAGAGACTTGATATTGAAAATCAGCTGGATTTGTATGCTAAGGCGGAGGAAGAGATTGAATTTGAATGAGGCGCAAGCGAAAGGATTTAACTTATGAAAATCACATCAGGCCTCGGCTCCATTGATGACTATCCCCGTTACGTCCGCGCCGGTGCAGACGAGCTGTTTTGCGGTTACGTTCCATTTTCCTGGTCAGAAAAATACGGAACGGTTCTGCCGCTGAATCGGAGAGAGGTTTTAAACTATAACGTACAAATTGGATCGTTCAGTGAACTGGAAATTCTGGCCAATATGGTGCAGAAATACCAGAAGCCAGTGCATCTGGCGTTCAATTCGCTGTATTACCGGCCGGAACAGTATGAAGAAATTGCACGGATCATCCAACAGTGCCGCAGCATAGGGTTTGAAAGTTATATTCTTGCGGATCCCGCGCTGCTTGTGTACCTGCGAAAAGAAAAGATCGACTGTGAGGTGCATCTGAGCGGGGATTTGGGAACGGTGAATTCTGCGATGACAGAGGTTTTTGCGAAAGAATACCCGAAGAGGATCATTTTCCAGCGCAAAAATACGATCTCGGAAATGCGTGCAGTGATTCGGCATATAACTGCGCAGAAAGAAGCCGCTCGAAAAGAATGGACTTATCCAACGGAGTTCGAGGCATTTGCTTTGAATGAACTGTGCCAGTTCAGTGGTGCTTTCTGCAATTCCCTGCACTGCGATGAAATGGGATATCTTTGCCGGGTTCCTTACTGGAAGAAACCGATGTCGCTTTCAGAATCTAAATTAGAAAAACAAGAAAAAAATCATCCGGGAGAAAATATTTCTATATCCGAATGGGATTCTGCATCAGAACTGACGAATCCTGTATCGGAAGATGGTTACCTCTGCGGCGCAACCGGCTGCGGCCTGTGTACATTAAAACAGCTTTCCGATGCCGGAATCACTCATCTGAAGCTGGTAGGCCGGGGAAATTATACCGATTTTATGGAGCGTGATATCCGAAATCTGCGCCGCACGCTGGAGATTCTGGAGGATTCTTCTACGGAAGAAGAATACATCCGAGCGATGAAAGCAGAGCTTTTTCCAAATGGATGCAGTCACATGTGCTATGCCAGATAAAATATGTCAATTCTTTCTGAATCTAAAGAGATAGTGGAGAACGTAATGAGAAATGTTTTCCCAGCACGCTTTAATAATTGACATAATGATGAATCGTCTTCTGCGTCATTATTTATAATAATTACGAAATGCGACGAAAATCAACCAGACGCTGCTGAAACGGATCGTGGCTGTGGCTTCGATTGCGATCGCGTGCATCAAACTCTTTCTCTGATTGAAAAACTAGAGTGTGTTTGAAAAAACATTTCCGCAGCCTGCACGCCCCACTTTGCGGTATATTTTGCCCTCATTCAGTCGCCGTAGCCCGCTACGCCTCCTTCATTCAGACAAAATCTCCCACAAATTGGAACATGCAGACTACGAAAAGCCTTTTTCAAACACACTCTAGCGCTTTGCACACAAACTTTAGTTAGAAGCGTATCCCAATTGTTCTTATTGACTAAATATTTCCTTAGGGAATACAATATAGAAAAAGTAAAAAGGAGGGATACCATGCAGGCACTTTCAAAGAAAAAAACCGGTGATATCTGTACCATCAAATGGATGTTTGGAATCCCTGATGTTCTGGATTTCCTCCGAAGCCGTAAAATCAAAGAAGGCAGCACCGTACAGGTCATCCAGAGAATAAACGGTGGATTGATCCTTGGCATGGATGGAAAACGGATTGCAATGTGTGATGCAGCTGCAGACCGGATTCAGGTATGAAAGGAAGAAAAATCAAAATGAGCGGAACCTTGGAAGAGGAGCCGCTCATTTTGATTTTCCAAATACCCACAAAAGAATTTTCGTAGATAAGTGTGCAGACTGCGGAAATGATTTTTAATAAATACGCGCCAGGAAATTTTCAAGCTTTTCTTTACATAGAACCGTTGCGAAACAGCCGCTAGATAGAGTAAAATAGAGCAGATCTTAAGAAAAAGGAAGTTGGAATTTTATGACATTATTAGAACAGATACAAAAAGAACATGCCGCTGCTTTTACGCACAGCGGAAAATTTCATGCGGATGATGTGTTCTCTGCGGCACTGCTTCTGCATTTTAATCCGCAGCTTACCATCCAGCGCGGAAATCGTGTGCCGGAGGATTTTGACGGGATTGTTTTTGATATTGGAAGAGGAGAATACGACCATCACCAGAAAGACAGCCGGATCCGGGAAAACCAGGTTCCGTACGCGGCGTTTGGCCTTTTATGGGAGGCACTTGGCACAGAAATTTTAAGTCCGGAGATGGCCGCGCGGTTTGACGAGAAGTTTGTACAGCCGCTCGATCTCAATGATAATACAGGAGAAAAGAATGAACTCGCCAGTATGATCGGCATGTTCAATCCGGTATGGAATGATAACAGCGGAAGCGATGCTGCTTTCCTGGAAGCGGTGGCAGTGGCCGGACGGATTTTGGAACATAAATGGGAGCATTTTCGTGCGGATGAGCGGGCGGAGCAGCAGTTTGCAGCTCTTCTTGCCGAACACAGGAAGCGGATCGCAGCGGAGAAAAAGGCAGGAACAATGGATGAAAAGATTCTGATTCTGTCGGAATTTTTTCCATGTCAGAAACAGCTTTCCGCGACTGAAATTGCATTTCTGATATTCCCATCGAACCGCGGCGGTTACTGCGTGCAGCCGGTTCGAAAAGAAAATTCATTCAATTACAAGTATGATTTTCCGGAAACATGGCTTGGCCTGGAAAAAGAAGCACTGCAGAAAGCGACGGGGCTTTCCGATGTGTCTTTCTGCCACAAAGGAGGATTTCTTCTCACCGCAGAAACGCTTGACGATGCCGTCGCTGCCTGTCGCATCAGCCTTGCGGGAATGCCAAAAGCACCGGTTCTGATCCACATCGGTACCGATGCGATTGATGCGGATGACGCGCTTTTGCGGCAGATGCCGGGCATGGAGCATGCAGTTATTCTTCATAAACCGCTGCTGGAGGCCCCGGAACTGAACATCTGTGGCAGTTATGCCGTGTCATCACTTGAAAAAGCAGAATGGAAGATACGCCTGCGGGAATACCTGTTGGACTTGTTAAAAGAAAAGCCGGAGGCTGTCTGTGTCAGCGGTGATCTCTTTGCGGCCTATCCGGTCATGCACCAGCTCCGCAAGAAACATATTCCGGTTCTGACGGTATCAGAGCAGAATGGAAAACGGCTTCTGATCCGCATTCCGTCCGGTTCCTGAGAATTTACAGAGAATCTCTCTCAATTTCACGCGTTAAACAGAAAAATTCCTCAATATGTGATCTGTTTCTTTGCATCTGCTGTTGTCTGTGATACAATATAGAAAATACGTGAAATTTTTTGCACAATGAAAACGAATGATATCATTTTTGGTTTATCTTCAAAAAAAGAGGCCAGACTTTACAGGAACGATACATTTTTGTGATTTCATCCGAACGGCCTCAAAAGCAGAAAATGGCAGGCAGAAATCGACAAACAGCAGAGAGGAGAGCAAAACATATATGATTTCAAAGAAAAAATTTGGCACAACGGTAACAGCGTTCGGCGTGGCAGCCGGAATGCTTCTCGGTTCGGCTGCACCGGCGCATGCAGAGGAGACAGCGAAAACGGTGCAGGAAACGCAGAAAGATCAGGCGGATGCACCGGCCACGCAAAGTGAAACGGAAAACGGAAACACAGAAGAAGCCGTTGTTACGGCTGTAGAAACACAGGAAACCGAGACACCAGCAGAAGAACCGTCCGTACCATCTCAGGATGAAAATGCCGCTTCCACAGAGGAGCCAGAAGTACCGGAAACGCCAGAACCGACAGAGGATCCGAATCCAACGGAGACACCGGAAGACTCGAATCCAGGCGAGATGCCGGAGCCATCTCCAAGTGAAACCCCGGAACCAACTCCAGGCGAAACTCCAGAACCGTCGGTAACGCCATCCCCAAGTGAAACGCCGACTCCAGCCCCGTCCGAAACCCCGGAACCAACAGAAACACCGGTGCCAACCGAGACGCCTGCACCAGCCCCGACAGAAACACCGAAAAATGATGAGACACAGGCGGATGACTGGATTCAGACGATTGATTACGGAAAATATATCAGCTCCATGAAAAAAGATCTCCGCGCAGGTTTCGCACAGGTCGACAAAGCGTACGCCTACGCAAAGGTCGATACCAGATTAAACGTCCGCGAAAACGGTTCCACCAGCGCACGGATCGTGGGAACACTTCCGGCAAAGGCACTCTGCTTTGTGATCGCCGATGCGGATCAGGAGTGGGTTTATATTGAATCGGGTGACGTCCGCGGTTTTGTCCGTACGGATTATCTGCAGCAGGGAAAAGAGGCGCTGGAATATGTAACCGGCACCGGAGAGGATCAGATGAAACTGGCGGATCAGGTGATCGATCCGTCTGAAAATGAAGCCTTTCCCTATAAAAAAGAAACGGTTTATGAAGTAAAAACCTCAACCGGAAACGGTATTATCACATTTGCAAAACAGTTCGTTGGCAGACCATACGTCTGGGGTGGAAACTCCCTGACGGACGGTATTGACTGCTCTCATTTTGTATGGCAGATTCTGACCCGTTGCGGTGCGTACGACGGTGAATATACGACCTCCGGCGGATGGCGCAGCCTTGGAGCGGAGGTTGCAAGCCTGGATGAGGCACGCACAGGCGATGTTATTTGCTATAATGGCCATGTGGCGCTGTATGACGGAGAAGGAAAAATCGTAGAAGCGCTGAATGAAAACGCCGGTATCACCTGCGACCGCCCGGTGGACTGTGACACGATTCTGACGATCCGTCGTTTTGCAGCCGACGATGAAATCGGCGGAACGAACGCAGAAAAGATCTGGAATTACTTCCTGATGCACGGATTTACAAAAGAAGGAGCCGCCGGTATTATGGGAAATATTGCAAACGAGGCATCCACAGACCTCAATCCGACACTGCTTGAGTATGGCGCTACCAGCCGCACAAGCCTGAGCGGAGAGCAGTACACGAACCTTGTTGATGCCGGAATCATTTCCCGTGACGAAGTGATCCGAAGTTCCCGTTTTGGCCTTTACAGTGGCGGAAGATATGGATATGGTCTCTGTGGTTTTACAGATCCAACGATCAAAGAGTATCTGTGCCGATATACCATTGATCTTGGAAAGAGCCTTGGAAGCCTGTCCGGCCAGCTCGACAGTCTGATGGCCTACCTTTCCGACTACAATCCGACTCTGCTGGACAGACTGAAAAATGCCGAAGATGTTGACACCGCAGCAACTGCCTTCATGCGTGAATACGAAAAATGCGCAAACCAGAGCACACAGCAGAAACTGCGTACAACAGCAGCAGAACAGATCTACAATGTTATGGAATCGTATGATTCGCCGGTAGATGTAGAATAAACGAACAGATGATGAAAACGTGTTAAAGAAAATCCTCCGCAGCAGAAAGATTCTGTGTGGAGGATTTTCTTACAGTAAAATAATTGAATTTATGTATGATTTTTTACTTCCAGCTTTTCAGTTTGTCCGCTTCCGGAGTCTGCAGCAGAATTTCTTTACAGACCAAAAGAGAAGGACTCACATAATCACAAAATGGAAAAAGCTCTTTTGTATACGGTGTCAGATCCGGGATCATGCAGGAGATGGCACCAGCTGCACGCGCGGCCTTCAGACCATTGATGCTGTCTTCGGCTACTATGCATGCAGCAATCGGAACTTTCAGAAGAGACGCAGCTTTTAAGAAAATTTCCGGATCCGGCTTGCTGTTGATTACCTCATCCCCGCAGACTGAAGCATCGATATACTGGTCAATGCCAGACTGTTTCCAATAGTCTTCCGCAACGCGCCGCGTTGTAGATGTGGCAACAGCAATTTTGATCGAATGCTCTTTTAGCCAGGAAAGAAACTCGTGAAGTCCCGGCTTTTCCGGGACACCGTTGCGCTGAATATAATCATTCAGATACGCCGAACGGATGGCGCGCCCCTCATCGTACGTCACCTTTCCGTGAAACCATTCCTCAAACAGCTTTCTGCTCCGTGGAAGTGCACTGCCGCGCATCTGCGAGAGATGTTCTTCCGTGAGTGTAAAATTCAGCTCCCGGGCAGCTTTGAGCCAGCCCTCTTTCATTACAATTTCGGTGTCAAACAGAACACCATCCATATCAAATAATACTGCCTTTATCATAAATGCGACCTCCCAGGGAGTAAAAGGAAACAGACGGTTTTCGTTTACTCCGTACTCTGATTTTTTTAAAACTACCTTCAGTATACGAAAAATCCTGAAAAAAGACAAGTGCATGACTGGATCCGTGCATATTACAATCACACTTGACTTCAAGTAAGCTTAAAGTGCTATTCTGATAAAAAAGGACAAATTAGGAGGAATAACAGAATGGAAAAGTCAACGGTTTATTTTACCGACTTTCGATGTCCGGTTGGAACGAGTCAGCTTGACAAGCTGAAAAAGCTCTGTATTGCTGCTGGCATCAAAGACATTGATATGGAAGGCAAATTCGTCGCAATCAAAATGCATTTTGGCGAACTGGGAAACATGGCGTTTCTTCGTCCGAATTATGCGAAAGTGGTTGCAGATCTCTGTAAAGAGCAGGGAGGCCTTCCGTTTCTGACAGACTGCAATACGTTATATCCGGGCAGCAGAAAAAATGCCCTGGAGCATCTTGACTGTGCGAATCTGAATGGATTCAATACCATTACCACAGGATGCCAGATTATCATCGGAGATGGAGTGCGAGGAACCGATGAAATCGAAGTTCCGGTTGTCAACGGAGAATATTGCAAAACAGCATTGATTGGTCATGCAATCATGGACGCAGATATTTTTATCAGTCTGAGCCACTTCAAAGGCCATGAAGCAACGGGCTTTGGCGGTGCACTGAAAAATATCGGTATGGGATGCGGAAGCCGCGCCGGAAAGATGCAGCAGCATGCCAGTGGAAAACCGGCAATCAATACGGAGGTCTGTCGTGGCTGCCACCGCTGCGCAAAAGAATGCGGAAGCGATGCAATTTCCTATGTAGATAAAAAAGCAGTCATTGACTATGATAAATGCAAGGGATGTGGCCGTTGTATCGGTGCCTGCAGCTTTGATGCGGTATATAATCCAAACAGCAGTGCAAACGAGCTTCTCGACCGGAAAATGGCGGAGTATGCACAGGCTGTCTGCCATGGACGTCCGTGCTTCCATATCTCTCTGGTACAGGATATCAGCCCGAACTGTGACTGTCATGGGGAGAACGATGCTCCGATTCTGCCGGATATCGGAATGTTTGCAAGCTTCGACCCGGTTGCCCTTGACCAGGCGTGTGCTGATGCCTGCCTGAGTGCAACTCCGATCGAAAACAGCCAGCTTGGCGAGCACCTTGCGGAGCCGGGATGGCACTGTCACCACGACCATTTCAAGGATTCCAACCCGAACATTGAATGGCAGGCAACCCTCGACCAGGCAGAGAAAATTGGTCTTGGTACGAGACAGTATGAACTGAAACGTATCAAATAATAATACAAAAAAATGTTTTAGGACAGAGGAACAACAGCGGAAAGCTCCAGCTTCTCGGATGAAAAATCAACGAGAAGCTGGAGCTTTTTAAGGTCAGATTGTATTTTCTTCAGAGATAACAACGGTTTTTTTCATCCATTTGCGTGATCGCCATCGGATCAGATAATTTACACCACGGAACGCCTCATCCATGCCAAAAGCGATCCAGCATCCGAATAATCCGAATCCCATTTTTACACCAAGCAGATAGGAGAAGAATACACTCATCAACCAGCAGGAGAGAATGGAAACACCCATAGGGAAAACCACATCGCCTGCTCCGCGCAGGGAATTTTCCTCAATGTGATTAAAGCCTCGAAAAATTTCCACGAAAATATCAAAAAACAAAATGGTATGTCCGATCGAAAGGATCGCAGGATCGTCTGTAAAGATCCGCAGCAGCACGGAACCAAAGCAGGCAAGGAGCGTGGATAGGCAGGCATTCAGCAAAATGGTGATTTTTAAATTCTGCAAATTCAGCTGATAAGCCTGTTCGTATTTTCCGGCGCCGGTAAGCCAGCTGATCAGCAACGAGGTCGAAAGACCAAGGGAGAGGCCTAGGACATACACGTAAAAAACAAGTGTGGAAACATAAATTTTGGCAGAAACAGCCTGCACACCGACAAGTGCAATAATGGAGGTTGTCACTACCTGGGATACCGAATAGGAAAGCGTACTGATACCGCCTGGAATTCCGATTTGAAGCACTTTTGGTAAAATCCGGAAACTGCTGCGTATGGACTTATGACGGAAGTCAAGGCCAAGCGGAAAAACCAGGAGCAGCAGAAGCATGGTAAAAGCGGCGCAGCCCTCACTGAAGGCATAGGCACAGGCAATCCCTTCTACGCCATGAAGCGGCAGTTCGACCGGCTGAAAGACGATCAGATAATTTAAAAGAGCATTCAGCGCATTCATTCCAAGGGTAACAAATACCGATATTTTGGGCTTTCCATAGCTTTTAAATATGGCACTGCAGATGGACACGAACGCGGCAAAAAAGGAAACACGAATGCAGATTCTCAGGTAAGAAGAGGCATATGTTAATACCTGGCCGGATAAATTCATCTGCCGCATCAGGGGCATGGAAAAAAACGAAAGTGTAGCACCAAGGAGAATGCTTAACCCGGCACCTGCAAACAGCGCACAGAAAGCAGCATCGGATGCATTTTTTGCCTTTTTGGCACCAAGATTCTGGCTGATTACGATGGACGCACCGGTGCTGATTACGGAATAGAAATTCAGAATCATGCCCATAAACTGTCCGGCGTAACCAACGGCAGCAACTGCTTCATCGGAATAAAAGGACAAAGTAAAAGTATTGACGGTGCTCATCAGATTCATCAGAAACATTTCCAGAAACAGGGGAAGAAAAATCTTTGGGAGAGTCATCGTTCCCTGTGGCGTTTCTACTTTGCCCAGATCTGGATTGTAAAAAGATTTCCACATAAAGTCTGTCGTTACTCCTTTCAGAAAATAGTAACAGAATCGGATTTTAGCAGTTCTGAAGAAACCTGCACGGTAACCGGTTGATCTGCAAAAGAGCGGCGGACATAGAAAATCAGTCGTCCATGGTACAACCGGCGGCAGGAAGAAGCATACTCGGTGCAGTCTGCAGCATTTCCGTTTTCAATTCCAAGAAGGACGCCTCCGTCTGCCGTTACCTGGACCATGGAGGAATCTCCGAAGCAGAAAGCACCATCTCTGTCTGCGGCGTAAACTTCGAACTGCAGAAGCGGATTTTCCGGTAAAACAGCGGAATTTTCTTTGGACGGCTTCCAGGGTCGGATCTGCAGGGCGCAAGGCATAGAAGTCGTTTTCAGTTCATCCTTTGCTTCAAAAGTACAGGAAGCCCCGCCCTTTTGTGTTGCAAGCGTTCCAGAAGCAAGAACCATCAGCGTGCCCGGCTGAAAGGGAACGATCCAGCGAATCGAATCTTCAGTATAGGAAGCCTCCTTTTTGCCGAGACTGATTCCGTTTAAGAATAATTCCGCTTCGGAAAGGTTTGTGTAGCAGCGGACTTCGATATCTTCTCCCTCACAGTAATTCCAGCTTTCGAATAATGGCTGCCAGCTTTCTCTCCTGGAATCTGTCCGCTGTGTGGAAAGATGGCACATCGGTTTGGATGACCAGAAGCTCATCCGCCGGTAAAAACCGGATTTTTCAAAGCCAGCCATCGTAAGAAGCCCGGCTTTTGAAGCTCGAAGCGGCCATCCGTGTGCCTCTCCCATATAATCAATGCCTGTCCAGAGAAACTGTCCGCTGATATATTCGTTTTCGGTTACCGCATGCCAGGCAGCAAGATCATGTCCGTTTTCGCTGCCTAAAAATGGGAGCGAAGGAAAATCCCTGTGGCTTTCCTCGTATAAATGTTCTTTATAATTGTATCCGGCAACATCGAGGGCATCCAGAAAACCGATCTTTGCAGAAAGCTCCGGAAAAGCAGCAGCCAGTGTGACCGGGCGCGTAGTATCCACTGCGCGTACTTCGCAAGCAAGCATGGAAGCCAGTGCTTTTAATCGCTCTGCATTCGGCCGATCCGGATTGTATACGCGCTCTGCGGCAGGCTTATTTGCATCATTGTTTCCGGTCATGGTCTGAAACAGAGGATGGCAGTAAGGATCATTTGGATAATCAATTTCATTTCCAATGCTCCAGAGAATTACACTTGGATGATTTCGGTCGCGCAATACCATAGCAGACAGATCTTCTTTCTGGTACTGAGGAAAGTACTTATAATATCCCTGATGCTTTGGAGGATAAACATTATGACCGGTAGACCATTTATTTTTTGGACCTTCCCACTCATCAAATGCTTCATCCATAACAAGAAAGCCCATTTCATCACATAGATCGTACAGTTCCGGCATATGCGGATTATGGCTCATACGGATGGCATTGCAGCCCATTCCTTTGAGCTTTTCAAGGCGGCGTATCCAGATTTCTTTTGTAACGGCGGCACCGAGTGCACCGGCATCGTGGTGAACGCAGACCCCCTTAATTTTCATAGGGATTTCGTTCAGAAAGAATCCGTAATCGGCATCAAAACGGAAGGTGCGGATACCTACACGACACTTATCTGCAAGAAATGCGGAGTCAGCATTGGTTTTGTGGAGCCATGTTTCGAGTGTATATAAAGATGGATGTTTCGGAGACCACAGTGTTGGCTGTGTTACCGTTCCTTCGGTCTTTAGTCTTGCGGTTCCTCCCGGAAGAAGAGTGGCTTTCTGCTCTGCAAAAAATACCGTGTTTCCATTTTGATCACGCAGATACTGGATCAGTGAAAAAGCAGCTTCCTGATCTTCCCTATTACAGATCTCTGTTGTGATAGAAAGATCCGCTGAAATTTTATCTGCCCTGTTTATGGAAAAGCAGATGCCATATGGTGTAACGTGAAGAAGATCTGTAACAAGGAGCGTTACCTTTCTTGTGATTCCGGAACCGGTAAACCATCGGGAATCTGAAATCTCTGTCCGGTCTACACGGACGCTGATTTCATTGATACCATCTGTACCAAAAACAGCCTGGGATGTTATGTCATAGAAAAAAGGTGTGTATCCATTGGGATGAAAGCCGTGATAATAACTGTTGAACCAGACCTGGCTTTCTTTATAGACACCGTCAAACAGCAGCACAATGCGTTTTCCACGATACTTTTCAGGCAGGGAAAAGGTTCCACGATACCATCCGATGCCGCCGGCTGCATATCCGGTGCCACTGGAATAGGATCTGGAAAACGGCATTGTAACAGACCAGTCATGTGGAAGCTCAACAGCTGTCCAGTCAGTATCATCATAGTCCTTTTTCCATGCATCCGGCTCTTCACCATAGTGAAATTTCCAGGAATGATTGAGATAAATTGTTTGGGTATTCATAGATTTATAACCTCCTGTTTGTATCATGATATTTCAATTTTTTATACGTTTCTATGGTTTTTATTATAAAGAGTCCATCTGAAAAATCCATGGAAAAGAGAGATATTTTTTGTAAAATAGCGACTTTAGGATTGACTTTTACGTGCAAAAAGTCTATCCTTAAATTTGAAATGAAAAGGGTTTCAAAATAATGGAATAGAGTAAGAGTTTCAAGAGGGCGATTCATGAAAAAAGAAAAAAATATTTATACTATTGCAAAAGAAGCAGGCGTTTCGCCGGCGACGGTGTCTCGGGTCATGACGAAAAATGCCCGGGTAAGCGAGGAAAAAAGAAAAAAAGTGGAGGAAATCATACAAAAATATGATTACCGACCAAATGCGCTTGCACAGGGGCTGACAAATGCAAGAACAAAAATCATTGGCATTCTTGCAGCGGATATGATGAATCCCTTTTATGCACAGCTTGTGGACGAATGCGTAAAGGAAATCGGTGCAAACGGATATGTTCCTATGATATTTTCATCTCAGAGCAGTTATGAAATGGAAGAACAGTATTTGCAGAAGATGTTTGACCTGCGTGTGGATGCAATTATTCTGATGGGCGGAAAATCAGACCAGCTCGTTACAGATTTGGAATATGTGGATTTGCTTGATCGAATCACAGACACTACACCGATTATTACAACCGGAAAAATAGAAGGATCCCTTTGCTATCAGGTATGTATTGACGAAATGGCGAGTGTAGATCTTGCCATGGAACATCTTTTTTCGCTTGGGCATCGGCATATTGCACTGATCGGCGGGAAAAATCACATCCGATCAACATATGATAAACGCATGCGGTATCGTATGCTGCTTCGCAAAAATGGAATCACATACAGAGAACGCTATGTAACGGATTCGGATTACAACATCGAAGGGGGGTACCAGTGTATGGAAAGGCTCTTTCAGGAAAATCGTACGATGCCGACTGCCGTAATTGCAATCAATGATTTCAGTGCAATCGGAATTCTTCGGTGTATTGAGGAACATCATTTGTCTGTTCCGCAGGATATATCGCTTGTCAGCTTTGACGGAACCTTTCTGTCAGATATTGTTAACCCGAAGCTTACCAGTGTTTGTTATGACTATACCTCTTTTGGAAAAATGCTGGTTGCGTCTGCGGTAAAACTTCTTTCGGGAGAAGAAGTTCCGAAGTTTCAGCAATGTATGTCACGTCTAATTGTGCGTGAATCCACGATATTGCAATAATATCACATTACCAAGATGTTGGGGTCAAAAGGTTTTTTGACCCCTTTGATACCAGATTGCTACGTGCTTTGCACTCCCGCAATCTTCAAAAACATTCGTAATCCGCTCATTTTTCTTCGAAAAATGGCTACTTACTCATGTTTTTGGCGGGTCAAAAGATCAAAAATCCTCTTGCAAGCGAGCTTGCATCGGCTTTTTGACCTTTTGACCCTGGTATCTTACCAATACAGAATCATGTAATTTCATTTAGCCAGATAATTCTTCTCTTTGACTTTAAAAGACCATCAGAGAGAAGAATTTTTTTTTGTTTACAGACATGGTGATATTGATCCTGGAACAGATTTTGGCTTTTGTAAGAGAGATACCAACAGATCAAAATGGCGGTAAATAGCGAGTTTTCAGAAAGAAAAAAAGTGGATATACATAGAGTAATAAAGGGGTAATTTGTCAAATTGTCAACTAATTCAGATGGCTTTAAAAAAAAGAAAGCAAATTATACAAAAAACAAGTTGACAAATCAAAGTGGAAGGAGTATAGTACGAAATATGAAAAGGGTTTCACAAAAATAGTAATCAAAAAGATATGTGATTCGGGAAGATGTATAAGTTGAATGCTTTTCAGATGAAAGTATCGTTATAATATACAAGAAAAGCTGAAAAAAACAAAGATATACTCGTTATAATCACCTTTATTTTTGAAAAACGTGAAAACGGTTTCATAACAAGGCTGCAAATTATGTGCAGACAAATTTTCACAAACTGCAAAATAGGAGGAACGCAACGTGAAAGGAAAAATGAGCCAAAAGACAGCAGCTCTTCCGGCTGTCCCCAGTAGAAAGAATCGAGCATGGAAGACTTTTCGCAACAACAAAACACTTCTTCTGATGTGTTTGCCGGCAATCATCTTTTTTATCGTGTTTAACTATTGCCCATTGCCGGGCATATGGATTGCATTCACGAGTTACAATTTTCGGGATGGTATTTTTGGAAGCCCTTTTGTAGGATTATCAAATTTTGAATTTTTGATTTCATCCGGTGAATTGTGGACTCTGACGAAAAATACAATTTTATACAATCTGGTTTTCATTCTTCTTGGAAATGTTTTTCAGATCGTAATTGCTCTTATGCTGAATGAGATCAGAAGTAAATTTTTTAAAAAGGTATCACAGACTATTATGTTCCTTCCGTATTTTATTTCTGCTGTATTGATTGGGGCAATTGCATTTAATATTCTGAATTATGACACGGGTGCATTAAATGCACTTCTTCGTGAAACTGGCGCTGATCCAATACAGATTTACAGCAAGGCTGGTTTATGGCCATTCATCATTATTTTCTGTAACATGTGGCAGCAAACAGGGTATGGCTCGGTTGTTTATTTCGCAGCAATCTGCGGCATTGATTCCAGTATGGTAGAAGCAGCAGAGGTAGATGGTGCTACCAGCTGGCAGAGAATTCGTTACATCATTCTTCCTTCCTTGAAAGGAACCTTTATCATTCTGCTTCTGTTTGCACTTGGCGGAATCATGAAAGGAAACTTTGGTTTGTTCTGGAACCTGACAGGTGGTGCGAATTCACAGCTGTTCCCGACAACAGATATCATTGAAACCTTTGTATACCGTACGATGACGACGCAGAACAACTTTGCAACATCTTCGGCAGTAGGTTTGTATCAGTCTATTTTTGGATTTGTTCTGGTTATGTTCAGCAACTGGGTAGTAAAACGACTTGATCCAGACTATGCACTGTTTTAGGAGGAGAAGAAAATGAAAAATCGTAATAAAATCAAACTGGATCCAGGGACGCGAGCTTTACGAATTATCTCCTATGTATTTGTGAGCATTTGGGCGCTCATCTGTTTGCTTCCATTTATCCTGGTTATTTCCGCATCTTTCAGTACCGAAAGCGTTGTCGCAAAAGAAGGATTTGGACTATTACCAAAAAGGTTTACTCTGAGCGCATATGAACTGGTATTTCGTTCACCTAAAATGATTCTCGGTTCTTACGGAGTTACCATTGCACTGACGGTATGTGGAACGGTTGTTGGTCTGTTTATCATTGCAATGACCGGTTATGCATTACAAAGAAAGGATTTTCCGTTTCGAAATGCATTGTCGTTTTTTATTTACTTTACAACACTGTTTTCCGCCGGTATGGCACCAACCTATATCTGGGTTTCCAGATACCTGAAATTAAACGGAAGCTATATGGCAGTATTTTTACAGCTGTTAATGTCTCCGTGGCTGATCATTCTGATGAAGAACTTTGCAAAATCGGTACCATACGAAATTACAGAATCCGGAAAAATTGACGGAGCGGGAGATTTCAAAATTTTCGTATCACTGATTTTCCCGATGTTAAAGCCGGCACTTGCAACGGTAGGACTTTTTCTGGCACTGGGATACTGGAATGAATGGTATCTTTCTTCTCTGTATCTGAACAGTTCTGTAACTTATAAACCATTACAGTACTACTTATATCAGATCATCAATACAGCAAATGCACTGAAAAACTCTGTAGCAGGTGCAAATGTCAGTGTGGCAGATCTCCCATCTAACACATTGAAAATGGCAACAGCAGTTGTTGCAACCGGACCAATCATCTTTCTGTATCCATTTGTGCAGAAATATTTCATCTCCGGCATTACAGTAGGCGCGGTCAAAGGCTGACCATGGAAAAAGTATGATGTGAGATTCCCCTGTGTTTTGATGGGGATTCACATAAAATCCTGAAAAGCAGGAAAAGAAGGAGGACGCTATGAGAAAACGCGTAACAGGTAAAAAGGCAGTGGCACTGGTAATGGCTTCCCTGATGATTGCAAGTATGGCAGGATGCGGAAGCAGCGGATCCGGAAGCAGCGGATCCGGTAATACAAGCGTAAAGGAAGATGGAAGTATTGATACTTCCAAGCATGAAGTAATTAACATGCTGGTGCTGGGAAACAAACCAACCAATGGCAGACTGGAAGCCATGCTGGACAAACTGAATCCGATTTTGACGGAAAAAGTAAATGCAGAGCTTGAGTTTACGTACATAGAATGGACAGACTGGCAGACGCAGTACAATCTGAAGCTGTTGAGTGGAGACAGCAGTCTGGATCTGATCTGCACGGCAACGGACTGGCTGTTCGGATGGGAAAATGCAAAGAAGGGTGCATTCCTTCCGCTTTCCGAGGACATGCTGAAAACATATGCGCCAAAGACCTGGGAACAAGTATCGGCAGACGGAGACTGGGACATCTGCAAATACAACGATGAAATTTATTTCATGCCGGAAGATCACTATACACAGTATACGAACCATGGTATGTTCTACCGTGGAGACTGGGCAAAAGAAGCGGGTCTGGAAAATGGAAAAATTACAAAATTTGAAGATCTGACGACGTATTTCCAGTATATTAAAGATAATAAGGAAGATGTTATTCCGTGGGATATCGCAGGCAAAAACCAGACGGGCGGTATTCTTGGCGGCTATATTGGATCGAAGACGGAATATACGGCATTCAATTGCACCAGTGTCGGTATTTACACAGACTTCTGGGGTGTTATGCAGGATGATCCGACAACCGTTATGTCTCCATATGTAGAGGATGACAGCCTTTATGATGCGGCAGAGCTGATGAAAGAATGGAATGACATGGGTGTATGGAGAAAAGACGTCCTGAACTTTGACGGCGACACCAGAGAAGAGTTTTATGCCGGAACAACCGGTGCAGATCAGCATCATGCCCAGACCTATTATTCTCAGATTGTTCCGAATATGGAGAAGAAACAGCCGGGTTCAGATCCGCAGTTCTATTACTGGGGCGAAGAAAATCAGAACGTACAGCATCCGCTGAAAGAGCATGGTGCATGTGCTATCAGTGCAAACTCCACACATCCGGAACGCGCCCTGATGGTATATGATCTGTTAAGAAATGATGAAGAGTGCTATCGTCTGTTAAACTATGGTATTGAAGGTGAGGATTATATTGTAACAGAAGATGGCAAACTGGGCAGACCAGATGGATTTGATTCCAGTACAGATGCCCTGGATTCCAATTTCTGGATGGGACGTAATGATGATCTGGAACTGCAGGACGAAAGCTGGTGGGATGGAACCGATGATCTGATTAGTTCGCTGGACAAAATCGGTTATGATTATCCATTTGAAAACCTGATTGTTGATACAGCTGCAATTGAGGCAAAACAGGCAGCACTGGCTAATGTTCTTGCAAAATATATCCCGCAGCTGGCATATGGTCAGGTAGATGATCCGAAAGCAACTGTCGATCAGATGAGAGAAGAACTGAAAGCGGCCGGTTATGACGATGTAAAGGCAGCAATTCAGAAAGATTTAGATGCTTTTGTAGAGGAAAATGGAACACCGGATTTCACAAGAGGTGAATAAAAAAGGGTGTTCACTTGACTGCGGAATAAGAAAGGTTATTGACAAAACCTGGCAGATAATTCTGTGATTTCATGATAAGCAAGATAAGGGAGATACCGGAAAAGACATGATGCCTCTGGTGTCTCCCTTTTGCAAGTCAAATGTTTCCATTCCGGTCACGGGAAATTGGGCGGACATATTATTTTAGCATAAAAAAGATGGGAATTTCAGAAACAGGAGGAACTATGAAGACATTTGAAGTAAAAGAAGATTTTTATCTGGACGGAAAGAAAGTAAAAATCATTTCCGGAGGTATGCATTATTTTCGCGTTGTGCCGGAATACTGGCGCGACCGACTGGAAAAATTAAAAGCTCTGGGCTGCAATACAGTGGAAACGTATATTCCATGGAATCTTCACGAAAAAGAAAAAGGACAGTTTGATTTTTCCGGAATCCTGGATATTACCAGATTTGTAAAACTGGCCCAGGAGCTTGGTTTGATGGTAATTCTCCGGCCATCTCCCTATATTTGTGCAGAATGGGAGTTTGGCGGACTGCCATACTGGCTGCTGAAGGAAGACGGCATGCGCCTTCGCTGTTTCTATCCGCCATTTCTACAGCATGTGAAAGAATATTATGAAAAATTATTTGAAGTGATCGCACCGCTTCAGATTACACAGGGCGGTCCTGTTATTCTGATGCAGGTGGAAAATGAATATGGATATTTCGGAGATGACAAATCGTATCTGAATTACATGAAACAGCTGATGATTGACTGCGGCTGTGAAGTGCCGATGGTTACATCGGATGGTCCGTGGGGAGACGCTTTTGACTGTGGAAAAGTGGAAGGTGTTTTACAGACCGGGAATTTCGGTTCCAAAGGAAAAGAGCAGTTTGCCGTCATGAAAAAGAAAATCGGCGATAAACCACTGATGTGCATGGAATTCTGGGTTGGATGGTTTGATAACTGGGGAGTAGAAACACATCAGACCGGTGATTTGGAAGAACATGCAAGAGATCTGGACGAAATTCTTTCCGAGGGACATGTGAATATCTACATGTTTGAAGGAGGAACCAATTTTGGCTTTACGAATGGATCTAATTACTATGATGTGCTGACGCCGGATGTTACTTCTTATGATTATGATGCGCTGCTGACGGAAGACGGTCAGATTACGGCAAAGTATACCGCATTTCAGAATGTAATCCGGAAATATACCGAAATTCCGGAAGTAAAACTCAGTACAGAAATTCGCAGAAAAGCATATGGAACACTTCGTGTCAAAAGAAGCACATCTCTATTTGGAAACAAAGACCGGATTAGTAAAGCGATGGAGAGTGTATACCCGGTGTCAATGGAAAAACTGGATCAGGGATACGGATACATTTTATACGAAACCCAGTTGAAAGATGAAGGACCATTGGAAACACTGCGGCTGTGGGGAGCTAACGACAGAGCTAACATTTTTGTGGATGAAATTCCAACTGCTACACTGTATGACAGAGAACTTCTTGATGAAATAAAATGGGAGGAGAATAAACCGGAAGGACAGAAACTTTCTATTTTGATGGAAAATATGGGAAGAGTAAATTTCGGTCCGAATCTCGAGAGACAGAGAAAAGGGATTGATGGAAGCGTACAGGTTAATGGTCATAATCACTATCATTGGAAAGAATATACGCTTCCGATGGAACATCTGGAACATCTTGATTTTACAATTCCATCTGTTCCCGGTACACCGGGATTTTATGAATTTAGCTTCGAAGCAGACGAGACAGGAGATACCTTCCTTGACTTTTCAGGATGGGGAAAAGGCTGTATTCTCGTAAATGGATATAATATTGGAAGATTCTGGGAAATTGGGCCACAGAAACGATTATATATTCCGGGTCCGCTTTTAAAAAAAGGAACGAATACGATTCTGATTTTTGAAACAGAAGGAAAAGTGCCGGGAATCATTACACTCTGCGATGAACCGGATCTTGGCTAAAAAAATGAAGGAAAACATTTATTATCAGTATGACAGCAGTCAACTGCCCGAAATCAGCCTGGCAGATACGGCGGTGATTGAACCGCCGTATATTCATAAAAGAAGAATGCCGTTGGAGTACATTATTTATCTGGTGCGTCAGGGTGAGATGTTTCTTTCGGAGGATGGTGTACGGTATCATTTAACACCGGGAGATTTTTTGGTTCTGGATCCGGATAAAACACATGTGGGGGAAAGAGCAACACATTGTGAATACCATTATATTCATTTCCATCAGAAATCTATGAAAAAAAACAAGATGACAAATGAGCAGACAACTGAGATAATTTTAAGAAAAAGAACGCAGTCCATGCAAAGTGATTCCTGTACCCTTTCCGGACAGGAACGTGTCAGTCTTTCGCTTCTTGCGCTGCCCAAATATATGCATCTTTCCGACACTTCTTCTTATTCTGAAATTCTGCAGAAAATCAATGATGGAATTACCTGCCAGAAAAATCGTATGGAAGGTTATCACAATTTGTGTGCCTGTCAGATTTTGGAGATGATGATTTTGGTTTCCAGACAGTTTATAACATCGCTTGCCCAGGAAAAAACCGGAGTGGTCGGAAGCTACCGGAAAATATATGATCTTTTGGATTATCTGAATAACTGCTATCAAGAGCCAATTTCCGGAGTATTGATTGAAGAGCAGCTTGGTGGAAACTTTGATTATCTAAACCGGATTTTTCGTCAGACAACAGGAAAAACGATTTTTCAGTATCTGACGGAAGTCAGAATTTCCCATGCAAAGGAGCTTCTTGGTACAACTGCGCTTAAAATTTCGCAGGTCAGCGAAAAAGTCGGATTTTCCGATGAAAGTTATTTCAGTAAAGTCTTTAAAAAAATGACTGGAATGACACCTATGAACTATATGAAAAGCAGATAAGGAGAACAAAACATGGCAGGCTATTTATTTGTACATTTTACCGGAGAGCAAAAGGATGGAGAACAGATTTATTTTTCCATCAGCAGGGATGGACTTCACTGGGAGGACCTGAATGACGGACAGCCAGTCTTGTATTCTCATCTTGGAATGCAAGGTGTTCGCGATCCGTTTCTGCTGCGCGATCCAAAACAGAAGAAATTTTATCTGATTGCAACCGATTTGCGGATTGAAGCAGGAGAAGGCTGGGATACGGCACAATATCGCGGAAGCCGTGATCTGATTGTCTGGGAATCGAAGGACCTGGTTCACTGGAGTGCGGAGCGTGCCAGTACGATAGGTGTTCCGGGAGCCGGATGCGTCTGGGCACCGGAAGGAATCTATGACTCAAAAAGAGAGCAGTTTCTGGTCTTCTGGGCATCTATGGTAAAACTTTCCGGTGATGCGGAACCCAAACAGCGAATCTATGCATCCTGGACATCTGATTTTCAAAGTTTTTCCGAGCCATTTATTTACATGGAGCGGAAAGAACATGTGATTGATACAACGATGGTAGAATCAGAAGGTGTATACTATCGGATTTCCAAGGATGAGACGAATAAATGTCTGCTGTTGGAGTCCTGTGACTCCCTGACGGGTAATTTTCAGGAGATCCCATCAGAAACACTTTCTTCTCTGTTTGGCGTAGAAGGACCGGAATGTTATCTGCTGCCAGATCAGAAGACATGGTGTCTGATTGCGGATCAGTTTGCTGAGGAAAAAGGATATCTTCCTCTTTTAACGGAGGATCTTTCTTCTGGGAAATTCCGTATTTTAAAGGAAAAGGAATATGCTCTTGGAAAAACACAAAAACGCCATGGTGGCGTTCTTGCAGTTACTGACGGGGAGCTTGCCCTGCTGGAACGATTTTTTAATCACAAAAAACCGGTCGTAGAAGGGCTTTTTGCAGATCCGGATCTTGCCTGTTTTGACGGAACGTATTACCTGTATCCGACAACGGATGGATTTACCGACTGGTCCGGTACGAAATTTTCTGTTTTTGCATCAAAGGATCTGAGAAAGTTTCAGAAGGCTGCTGACATTTTTGACATGGCAGACGGAGATGTTCCGTGGGCGGTAGGAAGTGCCTGGGCGCCGTGCATTGCAAAGAAGGATGGAAAGTATTATTACTATTTCTGCGGAAAGCGTGTTGATGGAAAATCCTGCATTGGAGCAGCAGTCGCCGATCGTCCGGAGGGACCGTTTGTACCGGCAGCGGAACCCATGATTACCATGGAAATGATGGAAACGTATCAGATCCAGATGAGTCAGACGATTGATCCGTCGATCTATCAGGAAAACGGCGAAACGTATCTCTTGTTTGGAAATGGTTGTGCGGCAATCGCAAAGCTTACGCCGGATATGATGCATATTGTTCCGGAGACGATGAAAAATCTGGAAGGACTGTACGATTTCCGCGAGGCGGTTACGGTTCTGAAGCGGGATGGAATTTACCATTTTACCTGGTCCTGTGATGATACGGGAAGTGAAAATTATCATGTAAACTATGGAACGTCAGATTCCCTGTATGGACCGGTTCGGTTTGAAAAGACGATTCTTCAGAAAAATGTGCAAAAAGGTGTTCTCGGAACGGGACATCACAGCATCTGTAAGGTTCCGGGACAAGATGCATACTGGATTGCTTATCATCGCTTTGGTACGCCGCTTACGCAGTATCCGGAAGGAAAGGGATTCCACCGGGAAACCTGCGTGGCCCCACTGGAGTTTGACGAAGCCGGGAAAATGATGGAAGTGATTGTGTGAGTTTACGGAGAAAAAAGTATATGAGTGGAAGAACAGAACAGGAATTGCAGCAGTATCTTTTCCAATATGAAACAGAGCTTTCAAGAGAAGCCGAAGCGCTTTCTCTTTTGGATTTCCCCGCGTTGACAGAGGAGCTTTTTTCTATGTTTGAAGAGACGGGAAACCGTCTGCAGTATGAAAATGCTTATTTTGGACGCCGGAAATACCTCGTTGCTTTTGCGTGCAATGCCCTGTTTGCAAAAGAGAGGGATATTTCTATAGATCTTTCCAGCCTGGAATGGGTTTTGGAGCAGATCTGTGAGGAAATCTGCTGGGCGCTGCCGGCACATGTGAACCGGAAAAAGGATGCAAAATGGAAGATCACATTGGATCTTTTTGCGTGCGAGACCGCACAGTCACTTCTGGAAATTGCATTTCTATTTCGAAACGATCTGCGTCCGGAGTTGCTGTGTCGGATCTGGAAGGAAAGCAACAGGAGAGTGCTGCAGCCGTTTCTTACACAGGACAGTGGAGAATTCTGGTGGGAAACGAGTAAAAGCAACTGGAATGCTGTCTGCTGTGGATCCGTAGGAGCAGCCGCCTGCTATGCATCTGAGCTTTTTTCTGCTCTTTTTCCGGTTGCGGAAAGCATCGAGAGCATCAATCAAAACTGTGAACAGATCTTGACGCGTGTGACCCGGGATCTTTCCTGCTTTCTTGCGAGCTTCAGCGAGGACGGCGCCTGCATGGAAGGTCTTGGCTACTGGGAATATGGGATGAGTTATTTTTCTATGTTCGCAGAACTTCTGAAAGAAAAAACGGGCGGGAAAACGGATTTGCTGGATGGAGAAAAGCAGCGGAAAATTATGGAATTTCAGCAGAAATGCTATTTTCCGGGCGGAAATACGTTAAGCTTTTCTGATGGAGACAGCAAAAGCCGTTACCGGATGGGACTTACCTGCCATTTTGCGATGCTGGATCCAAACGTTAAAATCCCGCCGCTGGCACAGGCAATGCATTTTGGGGAAGATCCGTGTTACCGCTGGAATGCCGCATATAGGGACTGGGTCTGGACAAAACAATATCTGAATGTGTTAAAAAGCAGATCGGACGGTTCTGAGAATGCTGCAGAGGAGCAGGCATGTTCCGGCACGTTTACTTATCTGCCGGATGCCGAATGGGTAATTGCAACAGGAAAGCATCAGACTGCATTCGCAATCAAAGGCGGAAACAACGGAGAGCCACACAATCATAACGATGTTGGCAGCTTTCTGTATTTTATCGGGGAAGAAGAAATTATCAGTGATCTTGGAGCCGGAGAATACACGAAAGCGTATTTTGGCCCCGAACGATATTCCGTACTCTGCTGCGGTTCACGTGGTCATAGCGTTCCGATTTTGGATGGAAAGGGACAGTGCGAAGGGGAAACGTATCGTGCCGATGCAGTGAATTGCTCCGAGACAGGAGAAATTTCGATTTCCTTTGCTGGGGCATATGAGAAAGAAAGCAGGAAAAAACTGATACGGACTGCTGTTTTTTGCTGGGAAAACGGTGTACTCCAGATCAAAGATTGCCTGAAGGCCGCTCCTTTGGATAAGGGTTTCACGGAAAATCTTGTCACACGGCAGAACGTAAGCCGGGAAAAAGACCGGATTCGAATCGGTGACAAGGGAACCCTGAAAATAGATGGTGTTTCTCCGGAAAAGATTCAAATTATTCCATGCATTCATAGAGATCATCAGGGAAAAACGGAAACTGTGTTTCTGATTCAATGGGAAGCTGACGGAAAAGAAAATATCTGGCGAAGTCAATTTGTACTTTGCCCCGAGTAATACAAAAGCTCCTGACATTGTCAGAAGGAAGATATTCAGTGGGACTGAATTGCGGTATGAAAACAGAGCAAAAGCCTGTGCAAATGAATTTACCATTCGCACAGGCTTTTGCTTTATACGTTGCTGATCATCGAAAGAAATGTCTTATGAATCCTCACATCCGGGTCGAGTTCCGGGTGGAAGGAGAAGGCCATCTGGTTTTTATATTTCACGCCGACGATCCGGTCTTCCACAACCGCAAGCACATCCACGCCGTCCTCCACGGACGCAATATATGGCGCCCGGATAAACGTCATCGGAACAGTGCCGATTCCCGCAACCAGTGCCTCTGTGTGGAAGCTGCCGAGCTGGCGGCCGTAGGCGTTCCGTTTGATACACATCGGAATCGTACCGAAATACTGCTCCGGCTGTCCTTTGATCTGTCCGTCGATTGTATCTGCGAGAAGAATCGCACCGGCACAGGTGGCAAGCACCGGCATACCCCTTTCGATCTGGCTTTTGATCGTATCAAACATGCCAAGTTCTTTTAAAAGTTTTCCCTGAACGGTACTCTCACCGCCCGGCAGCACGAGCGCATCGTAAGGCTCATCAAGATCGCGGGCCTGCCGCAGTTCGATGCATTCGGCTCCAAGCTGCTCTAATACTTTTTCATGTTCTGCAAACGCACCCTGCAGTGCAAGCACTCCAATTTTCATTATTTTCCTCTTTCTGCCATCAGTAAGGCGATTTCCTGCTCGTTGATGCCGACCATAGCCTCACCGAGATCAGCGGAAAGCTCTGCGATCAGTTTGGCATCGGTGTAGTTGGTAACGGCTTTTACGATGGAAGCAGCACGTTTTGCCGGGTTGCCGGATTTGAAGATACCGGATCCGACGAAGACACCCTCTGCTCCGAGCTGCATCATCAGCGCTGCATCGGCAGGCGTTGCCACACCGCCGGCCGCGAAGTTGACAACCGGGAGACGGCCGTTGTCATGCACATACAGAACAAGATCGTATGGAACCTGCAGCACTTTGGCTGCCTCAAACAGCTCGTCCTCACGCATCGAGGTCAGTTTCTGGATTTCGCTGTTCATCTTTCTCATGTGGCGGACAGCCTGTACGATATCTCCGGTTCCCGGCTCACCTTTGGTACGGATCATAGATGCGCCCTCGTTGATCCGGCGGAGTGCCTCGCCGAGATCTTTTGCACCGCAGACAAACGGTACTTTGAAATTGCGTTTGTTGATATGGTAAACGTCATCCGCCGGGGAGAGAACTTCGCTCTCGTCGATGTAGTCGATTTCGATGGCTTCGAGCACCTGCGCCTCTACAAAGTGACCGATCCGGCATTTTGCCATAACTGGGATAGAAACGGCTTCCTGGATGCCGCGGATCATTTTCGGATCGCTCATACGGGAAACGCCGCCTGCTGCACGGATGTCTGCCGGGATACGCTCCAGCGCCATAACGGCACATGCACCAGCTTCCTCTGCAATATGTGCCTGCTCCGGAGTGGTAACGTCCATGATAACGCCGCCCTTTAACATCTGTGCCAGTTCTTTATTCAGTTTGTATCTTTCATTTACTGCTGTCATAATAAGTTCCTCCGTGTCTGATTGTTTTTAGCTTTACTTTTGCTCTGCTTCACAGTATACTGGTAAAGTGGCTATAAAAAAATTGCCAAAACAAATATATTCAGTAAGGTCAGATGGGAGGAGAATGGTGGTATGCTGACGTACAACTTTTCTAATATAGGGTCAGATTCCCTCTATGAATATTTATATAAATGTATCAAAAACGACATATTATTGGGGAATATCCGCCCCGGGGAGAAACTGCCGTCGAAGCGGGCTTTCGCGAAAAATCTGGGTATCAGCGTGATTACCGTGGAAAATGCTTATGCGCAGCTTGTCGCAGAAGGTTATCTGTATTCCATGCCGAAGCGCGGCTTCTATGCGGCGGATCTGGAGGGCTCTGCTCCGGTGCACGAGACGGTTCCGAAAGAAATGCTTCGGATGGCAAACGGCGAGACTTCGTACTTTGCGGATTTTTCCAGCAACCAAACGGACAGCGAGATTTTCCCGTTCACAATCTGGACGCGGACGGTGCGTGCTATCTTAAATGACAACCGGATTCAGCTCATGATCAATTCCCCGTGTGCTGGTATCCCGGAGCTGCGGGGAGCGATCGCAAAGTATCTGCGGGAGTTCCGCGGGATGCAGGTGCTGCCGGAACAGATTATCGTGGGAGCCGGAACTGAGTATCTGCATGGGCTTCTGATTCAGCTTCTCGGCAACGATCTGGTCTACGGGGTGGAGGATCCCGGCTATCATAAAATCGCGCGGATCTATGAGAGCATGAAGGTGCGGTATGAGTCAGTGCCGCTCGACAAGTCGGGTGTTTCTGTGCATGAGCTGGAAAAGAGGGCGGTCGATATTATCCATACATCCCCGTCCCATCACTTTCCGACCGGAACGATCATGCCGGTCAGCCGCCGTTATGAGCTGCTTGGATGGGCAGCAAAGTCGGAGCACCACTACATCATCGAGGACGATTACGACAGTGAGCTGCGTCTGGCGGGAAAACCGTTTCCGACACTGCAGAGCATCGATGTCTCGGACAAGGTGATCTATATGAATACGTTTACAAAGACACTGGCATCCACGGTGCGTATCAGCTATATGGTACTGCCGCAGACACTGGCAGAGAAGTTTTACCGTGAGCTGTCGTTTTATTCCTGTACGGTTTCCAACTTCGAACAATACACCCTCGCGCAGTTTATTGAAAACGGCAGCTTTGAAAAACACATCAACCGACTGCGCAACTATTATCAGAATAAACGCGATCTGATTTTGCAGGAACTCGAGAAAAAACCGCTAGGCGATTATGTGACGATTGAGGAGGAAGAAGCAGGCGTACACTTCCTGATGCATCTCCATACAGACCTAAAAGAAGAAGAGATCGTCACCCAGGCGAAGTCGCGCGGCGTAAAATTAAAGCCGCTTTCCGGCTATTACGCGGATGCGGCGGAGGCAGCAAAACAGGAAAATACATACGTTATGAACTATTCCTCCGTGGACCCGACGGCAATGGAACGTGCGGCTGGCGTGCTGCTTCATATTCTGCGGGCGCAAATGACGGAAAAAACATTTGAGGCAGAGATGAAAAAGAGCCAGGAATCATCATAAATTGATCCACAGAAATAACTGCAGGGAATGAGATTCTCTGATTCTTAGCAGTTCCTATTACAAACTCATAATGGAGAAAAGTATATGACGAATCGTGAAATGATGGAGATTGCCATGAGGCAGTCTGCGGAAGATATGGGGTGTCGCGTGGAAGATTTCAAGGCGGACAAAAATGTTGTTGTTCCCATAAATTTAGGAAAGAAGGCCCGCAAATATTTGAAAGAGCCTATTACCTGCAATCTGGTTTCCTATGGAAATAATATCATGGCGGCTTCCATACCTGAGACTATGGATCTGGTATCTGCGTATGTAGACAAATTCGAATTTTATCACTGCTTTGAGACACCAAACATGCATTGGCTGAATGAACGTTTAGCTGAAAAGGGTCACAAAATATGTTTCATGGCAGAATACTATCTGCCGGACATCAGCCGGATACCGACTCTTTCCTGTGTTTATGAAACACGAATATTGACACAGGAAGATTTTGCGGATTTGTATCGACCGGAATGGAGCAATGCGCTTTGCGAAGATCGGAAGAAGCTGGATGTACTTGGCGTCGGCGCATATGACGGAAGCACGTTGGTGGGACTTGCCGCCTGTTCTGCCGATTGCGACGATATGTGGCAGATCGGTGTGGATGTTTTGCCGGAATACAGACGACAGGGGATTGCCTCTGCACTGACAAGCAGACTTACAAAAGAGATCCTAAACAGGGGCAAAGTACCGTTTTACTGTACCGCCTGGTCTAATGTCAGATCTGTAAGAAACGCTGTTAAAAGCGGTTTTATCCCGGCATGGGTAGAAATGACTGTAAAACCGGCCAATATGGTTGATGAGATGAATTTATAGAGAAACCTTCCCTGTCGATTCCCGCTGGATTAGCTGTGCATGCAACAAATACGTACTGATTGGGATGTGATTGAGCAGACTTGACAATGCAAAAAATCCACTTTTCCCAAGTTCCAGCCGATCTTGTCTGATGGTCGTAAGGGGCGGTGACGTACAAGCAGCAATCGGCAGATCATCAAATCCAATAATGCTGATATCATCAGGAATCTGGAATCCCAACTGCTGACATTGCGTGAGCGTTGCACTTGCAAGGGTATCCTGGTTGCAAATAATAGCAGTGATTCCGTTTTCCAGGAAACGGGGAAGATGCTTTTCCATACATTCTGACAGATAATAAGAACAGCCGATCGTAGCAGGAGAAGTCTTCAGTCCATGCTGGTGCATGGAACGGAGAAAGGCAGCATGGCGTGCCTGGAGAACCCGGGCACCGAGGGAACTGCTCAGATAGGCGATCTTCCGGTGTCCAAGTCCGGCAAGATAAGAGACGGCAAGTTCCATTCCCTCCTCATTATCAATACCTACATAAGCGGTGGAAGGATTCCCTACCATATAGTTGTCGAAAAGAACAGCCGGTGTGCGGCTGACCTTAAAGTCCTGAATCCAGGGATCGCTGAGGGAAAAACCGACCACAAAAGCTCCGATATAATCATGCTCCAGCATAAAAACATCATAATGCTGGTTTCTTTGGGCCTTAATATCAACAGGCACAATTTCAACGTCAAATCCGGCAGGTTCTGCCATCTGACGAAAACCCACCAGGATATCATAGGCAAAATGATGCGGTTCCTGATACCGCATATTCTCTTTTTCTATTATAATACAGACTTTTTTCGTCGATTTCTTATAACGCCGCAGCTTCGTATAACCCAGAGCTACGGCAGTTTCCAAAACCTGTTTCCGTAAAGCTTCGCTGATATCAGGCGCGTCATTAAGAGCTTTGGATACCGTGCTCTTGGAAATTCCCATTTGATCAGCAATATCCTGAATGGTAGTCATAATCGGCAATCCTTTCACAAAACAAAAAAATATGAAGATTGCGGGAGTGCAAAGCACGTAGCAATCTGGTATCAAAGGGGTCAAAAACCTTTTGCCCCCCGTATCATTATATAAAAACATAAGATAAAAAGCAATCAATACCTTGAAAAAGGAATGTTTCGTCAAGTTTCGAAAAGAGAAAGCATCCTGCACAAAAATCATCCTGAAAATTATCTGAATTTCACGAAAGTTTAGTGGAAAATGGAAATTGATTGACGAAGAAATAAAAAAGGCTTATAGTAAAATCACGAAACAATACGAAACAAAAGTAATCGTGTTTCTTACAAGGATGCAAAAACAGCTTTAGAGCTATGCGGGAGGAAAATGAGATGGAATTTAGCGGTGTATACCATAAAACTTCAGAACAGATGAGTTATGCCCTGGATGAGGACAGACTGATTGTAAATATCAAGACAGGATATGATGTTAAACAGGTTTTTATCCATTACGGAGATCCTTATGAAGCCGGAATTTTGGGCGGAAAAGAAAAGTGGATCGGAAAAAGAGAGGAAATGATATATAAAAAACGTCTGCCTTATCAAATCTGGTGGACAACAACGCTTCTTCCGGAATACAAAAGATGTAAATATTACTTTGAGTTGCGGACGGAAAAGGAAGTCTGGTATTATTTTGAGGATGGTTTTCTGACAGAAGAACAGCTCCGGATGGATGGCCGTATGCAGCAGTGCTTTATCGTACCCTGGATGAACCCGGCAGATATCAATCGCACACCGGCATGGGTAAACGAAACGATCTGGTATCAGATTTTCCCGGATCGGTTCTGCAACGGGACACCGGAAAAAAACGGAGATGATATCACACCCTGGAGAAATCACGGAACCGTAACAAATGAGGAGAAATTCGGAGGAAATCTGGAAGGGATCCGTCAGAGATTATCGTATCTGCAGGAACTTGGGATTACCGGTATTTATCTGAATCCGATCATGAAAGCAGAGTCCAACCATAAATATGATACGACCGATTATACAAAAATAGATCCGTCCTTTGGCGATACAGATACGATGAAAGCGCTTTGCAGAGAAGCGCATGAAAAAGGAATCCGTATTATGGTAGATGCGGTGTTTAACCATAGTGGAAGAAAATTTGAGCCGTGGCTAGATATCCTGGAGCATGGAAAGGAGTCTCGTTATGTGGACTGGTTTATGGTAGAAGACTGGAATCAGGTTCAAAAAAGGGGAGACACCAGAGACAGGCGGTTCTATTCCTTTGCATTTACAGACGGGATGCCAAAGCTGAACACAAACAAGGAAGAGGTGATACAGTATTTCTGTAAAATCTGCGAGGACTGGGTACGGGAGTTTGACATCGACGGAATTCGTTTCGACGTAGGAAACGAAGTGTCACACAGGTTTTTAAAGCGGATAAGAGAGCATTTGAAAACGATAAAGCCGGATATTTATCTTCTGGGGGAAATCTGGCATGATGCAAGCCAGTGGCTGCAGGGAGATGAATATGATTCTGTCATGAACTACCCGCTGCTAAGCGGAATTCATGATTTCTTTCTTGATAAAACAATGAAAAAAGAAGAATTTGAATATATGGTAAACCGTTGCTATACCATGTATATGCAACAAAATAACGATGTACTTTTTAATCTCCTGGATTCCCACGATACCGAGAGGCTGATGAACCGTTTTCACGATCTGGATAAATTTTACCAGCAGCTTGCAGTCCTTTTTACGCTTCCGGGAAGCCCCTGTATTTATTATGGAACGGAGATCGCAATGGAAGGTGCGCACGATCCGGACTGCAGAAGATGTATGCCATGGAGTGAGATTGAAAGCAAAGAGAATCAGGAAAGAATTGCAACGATGCGGAAACTGATTATGCTTCGAAGAAATGAAAAAATGTGCAGAAGCCTGCATTTCCATTTCCCGAATGTCTATGAGAATGATCGGTGTGTAGAGTATATTAAATTAGATGAAGAGGGAAATAGAATCGAAGTTCTGCTCAACGCATCGGATGAGAAAATAAAAGTAAAAAGAGACGGGGAAGTACTTTTCGCCCGGGAATTTGACGGAGAGATACTTGGGGTAAATGGAACGTTAATTCGCAGGATGTCCAGGAAAAACAGGAACTAAAACGGGAGTACAGCCGATCGGAGGAACCGAAAGGCTGTACTCCCGTTTTGCACGGCAGAGCAGAGAATTTTAAAAAGAACTGCTTGAAAACTGCGCATATTTTTTCGGTGAAATCCCGACCGCTCGTGTGAAGGATTTCAGGAAGTTGCTGTAATCGTGGAATCCGCACAGGGAGCAGGTGTCGGTGACGGAGCAGCCATCGGAGAGTAAGGATTTCGCTTTGGTGATCCGACGCGCCGTAATGTACTTGTTGATGGTTGTGCCGGTCGAATCCTTGAAGATTTTGCACAGGTATGACGGGCTTAGGAAAAAGTGGTCAGCAAGGCCGGAAATTGTGAGTTCCTCCGTTAAATTGAGGTTAATGTAGGATAAAATTTCATCAATCTGACTGTGGAAGGCGACAACGGTTTTCTGGTTTTTCTGCGCCGCATTCAAAAAGCGAAGGTCCGTCTGGCAGCGTTCGAGGAAGATGCGGTTTAAAAAAGTCATCAGCTCGAGAAATACCGCCTGGTCGAGGACATCCTGGCCGTAGCCGGTGTTTTCGGTGAAGCGGTGGACATAGTATAAAAACCTTTTTTGTTCCTCCGTCGAAAGCGTCAACCGGTGTCCGAATGCCGTGTTCCGCTCGGAAAAACAATAATTCAGATCTGTCTCCGGCGTGCTCATCTGTTTTAAATAGTCGGGATGAATCGAAAAAATAATTCGTTCATGTGTCACATGATCAATCTGTGAGAGGTAATGACTCTCATACTGATTGATAAAAAAGAGATCTCCCGGAGCAAAATTGTAAAAACGATTATCGATCAGAAACTGCTTTCCGCCGGAAATAGAATAGTAAATTTCATAGCAGTCATGAATATGGATTTTCATCGGCTTTTCATCGTTGTAAAGATGCGCGGCCGCAAAGGTTTTCTTCGTCAGGCAGGAATCAATCGATTCCTTGCAGGATGTACAGAGCTGCATTTGTGTTTTCACTCCTATCAGATACATTGCATTTTGTGCAGTCTGAAAAAAGCCTTTTTCAGGCATATTCTATAGCAAGACCAGAAAATAACGCAAAAAAGGCAGTGCTGCAGGGCGCGAATTACAAGGAACGGATTTGAAGGCGTACCGGGGTACGACGAAAATCCGTGACGCAGTAATTCACGTTCTGCAGTGCTGAAGTTTTTGCATTATTTTTTGGTCTTGCTATAGTATACCAGCATCGGATAAGATTTGCAAGTTTTTGCGACAGATAGTATAGAAAAAGGGATATCCTCTCTGCTATACTGAACGTATCAAAACCTGCTGCACTGCAGGAGAAAAGAGGAGCATATGGTATTTCAGCCGAAAACACTTGATTTTGAAAAAAGCCCGTATACCGGCCTTACAAGAGAGAGCTGGATTGAAGCGGGAGAGTATCTCTTAACTGGAATCTTCCAGCATATCAAAAACATGGACGACCCTGTTGTCATGCCCCGACAGGAGACGAAGATTACATACCCACACCGGGCAGACAATGAAAATGAGAAACGTGCCGAGTATTTCGAGGGACTGGCGCGAACCTTTTTTGTCGCAGCGCCACTCCTTTCCTGTAATCCGGACCTGACCGTCTGCGGATACCGGATCCGGGAGTATTATAAATTGCACGCCTTAAAAATCTGCAGTCGCGAGGATCCGTACAGCGCCGGATATTACGATGATGTAAGAGCACGCCAGATGGCAGAAAACGGCGATCCGTTCGGATGTTTCCAACAGACCGTAGAAACCGCAGCGCTTGTCATCTGCCTCTGGGTATCAAAGGAAGCTATCTGGGATACCTACACGAAAGAAGAGCAGGATACCATCGCTGAATTTCTGACCGGCTATGCGCACGGGAATACGGTTCCGCAGAACTGGCGTCTCTTCAACATGCTGGATCTTGCCTTTCTTTCCATGATGGGCTATCCGATTGACGAAGATATCATGAGGGATCATGCGATGGCGATTCTGAATTATTACGCAGGAGACGGCTGGTACCGGGACGGTCATTCGTTTGACTATTATTCCTGCTGGGCATTCAACGTCTACGCGCCGATCTGGAATCTCTGGTACGGTTATGAGAAGGAGCCGCAGATTGCCGCCGCTTTCGAAGAGCATTCCAACCGTCTGATGGAAACGTACCCTGACTTTTTTGACCGGGACGGTTTTACGAACATGTGGGGCCGCAGCAATATTTACCGGAATGCCGCAACCAGCGCCTTTGATGGAAATCTGATGCTGCGCAGTTCGAAAGCAGATCCCGGAGTTGTTCGCCGCATCTGTTCCGGTTCCCTGCTACAGTTTCTTTCCCGGGAAGATTTCCTGCATGAGGGTATCCCGACACTTGGCTTTTACGGGCAGTTCACGCCGCTTGTTCAGGGATACTCTTGCGCAGAATCGCCGTTCTGGCTCGGAAAAGCATTCCTCTGCCTCCATTTACCGGCAGATCATCCATTCTGGACTGCAAAAGAGACGAATGGAACGTGGGAGAAACTGCAAAAAGACGAGGTAAAAGAGACAACTCTTTCCGGCCCTGCGCTCTGTTTTACGAATCATGAGGCGAACGGTGAGACGATTCTCCGAACCGGAAAAGTAGTGAAGCAGCCGGGCGACCGCCATGGCATGTGGAATTATTCGAAGCTGTCGTTTAATACAAAATATCCGTGGGAAGCATCCCCATCGGAGGATGTGGAATCGCAGCAGTATGTATTGAAAGACCTGACCAGCCAGAACAACGCCAGAGCGAACGTTACATTCTGGGGCGGAGAAAGAGACGGTGTTCTTTACCGTCGCCAGTTTTTTGACTATTCCCTGCAGAATGAATGCCATTGGATCCAGGCTATCAATCTTGCTGATTTTCCGGTCGCAAACGGTATTCTCCGCGCCGATCAGCTGCGGCTTTTCCGACGTCCGGTTTCTCTGACCCTTGGCTCTTATGGCTTTTCGGATCAGGGAACGGAGATCCGTTATCTGGAGCAGAACAACGCAAAAGCCATCATATTAAAGGGACACGATTTTACGGGAAAAGAAAAACAGATGGCGATGACGATTTATGACGGATGGGATTCCATTTCTCTTGTGCACAGCACGGGAACCAATCCGGATTCGGAACATTCCATCGTCCTTTATGCTGCCACCAAACGGGAGCAACAGTATGGATATGAGCCATATGTACTGGTTTCCCAGATCATCACAAAAGAAAGTCTTGCGGACTTTACAGAAGATGAGATCTTCCCGATCCGCGAAATTCAGTACGCTGATCCGCAGCGCTGCGGCGGATACGGTCCGGTTGTGATCTGTCTGAAAAACGGGGAACAGAAAACGATTGATTTTGCAGGAATCGAGGGGCATCTGGAATTGTGATCCGATACAGGAGCAAGGATGTTACTGTTCAATCAGCAGTGAAACACTTGCTGTTTCGCTACATAAGAAAGTGATTCAGGTGTGAGCAGCCCTCCTTTTGCGAAGCAAAAGGAGGGCTGCGAATGTTCAGTTCGCAGGGTATCTGTGAAATGTAACGCAAGGATGTATAAGATTTGCAAGATTTTGTAAAAGATATAGCAGAAAAAGGGATATTTTCTCTGCTATACTGAAAGCATAAAAAACAGATCAGGAAAAGAGGAATAAGACTATGGAACTTCGTACAGCAGCTTCGCCAAAAGATGTGAAGCATTATACAACAGAACGTTTAAGAGAAGAATTTCTGATTCCGCAGCTTTTTGTGAAGAATCAGATCAAACTGGTATACAGCCATGTAGACCGCATGATTACAGGTGCCGCAACACCGGTGGAAAAAGAGCTGTTCTTAACCGCAGGAGAAGAACTCCGCGCAGCATATTTTCTGCAGCGGCGGGAACTGGGTCTCATTAACATCGGCGGAAAAGGAACCGTTACGGTGGATGGAACCGTTTATGAAGTTGAACCGCGTGACGGCATGTATATCGGAAAAGGGAAAAAAGAGATTTCCTTTGCAAGTGCCGATCCCGAAAAACCGGCGAAATTTTATCTGAACAGCACGCCGGCGCATACCACCTATCCGACGGTACTTATCAAACGGGAGGGAACACCTTCTGACGGTGTGGTCATCATTAAACCGGAAAACAAGGTGGAGCTTGGAACACTGGAAGAATCGAATCATCGCACCATCAACAAATACATTCTGCCTGGACAGGTTGCTTCCTGCCAGCTTGAGATGGGACTGACCCATCTGGAGCCGGGCAGTGTCTGGAATACGATGCCGTGCCATACACACGACCGCAGAATGGAAGTGTATCTCTATTTTGATCTGCCGGAGGATGCTTTCGTTATGCATTACATGGGCGAGCCGCAGGAAACACGCCATCTGGTGGTACGCAATGAGCAGGCGGTCATTTCTCCAAGCTGGTCGATCCACGCCGGATCCGGATCACGGAATTACACGTTTATCTGGGGCATGGCCGGAGAAAATCAGGATTTCGATGATATGGACAACATCCGGAATGAAGATCTGCTGTAAAGGAGAACGATCGTATGGGACTGCTGACAATCAAGCTTTACAATAAAAATGGAAAGACAACAGCCGTTGCACACGGAGAGAATGAAGTGTCGCTGGTGTATTCAGCGGAATATCAGGAGGGAGACCGTTTCCTTTTCGAAGTGGAGGACGCCCCGGCGTTTTACTGGATGCAGGTCGATGAAGCAAAAGGAAAATCGCTTGTGTATGTGACCGGATTTGTGGATTATCCGATTCCATTCGGGGAAAAAAGAGTCAATCTCTCACCGAAGGCTTTTTCCGGTGCCAAGCATCTGATCTGGATGCGGAAAGCATGGCCATGGGAAGTGACCAATTATCGAAATCTGGCCTTAAACACCTGCGATTCCCACGGGGCGGAAAACTGTTTCCCACATGCTTCTGCCAACGTGGAAACACGCGGAGAATCCGTCTTTGCGGCATTAAATGCCATTGACGGAGTGACGGTTACTTCCTGCCATGGGGAGTGGCCGTATGAATCCTGGGGCATCAATCAGAACCCGGATGCGGTATTCCGTCTTTCCTTCGGACGAAAGGTAAAAACAGACCGCATCGTGCTTTACACGAGAGCCGATTATCCGCATGATAACTGGTGGAAGAGCGGTACAGTTATCTTTTCAGATGGAAGCACGCTGGAACTGGAACTTGCAAAAACAGGAAATGCACAGGTGATTTCGTTCGAAGAGAAAACCATTTCCTGGTTGGAATTACAGAAACTCATAAAATCAGAGGAACCGTCTCCTTTCCCTGCACTGGTGCAAATTGAAGTGTATGGAACGGAAGCAGATGAACAATAAGGAGATGATGGAATATGGAACAGAAATGGGCAGCAGATATTGCGGAAAAAATAAAAAAGAAAGAGCGGGCCGTTGTAGAGCGGAACCGGCATAATGTGCCTTATCTTTCGAAAGACGGCAGATTTGACGACTGGTCCGACCGGATCGGCTGGTGGACAAATGGATTCTGGGGCGGCATGATGTGGCAGCTGTATCACGCGACAAAGGATCCGATTTACAAAGAGACGGCAGAGGAACTGGAACAGAAGCTGGATGCGGTGCTGATGGATTACCGCAGCATGGATCATGACAGCGGATTCCGCTGGCTGCCGACAGCGGTAGCAGATTATCGCCTGACGGGAGCAGAAATGTCGAAAAACCGCGGCATGCTGGCGGCTTCCAATCTGGCCGGTCGCTTTAACCCGGAGGGGGATTTTATTATTGCATGGAATGCCGGCGATCATCCTGCCGTTAATGGATGGGCAATTATCGACTGTATGATGAACCTGCCGCTGCTGTACTGGGCATCGAAAGAGAGCGGAGATCCGCATTTTGCCGAGATCGCTGTTCGTCATGCAGACACCGCACGGGAGCATTTCATCCGCGTAGACGGATCGGCGAAGCATATCGTGGAGTTCGATCCGATAACCGGAGATGAAAATACCTCACACGGTGGCCAGGGACTTGCCAAGGGATCTTCCTGGACGAGAGGACAGGCGTGGGCATTATACGGTTTTGTATTAAGTTTTCTGCACACAAACAAGGAACGATTTCTCACTACGGCAGAAAAAGTGGCCGATTACTTCGTCTCCCAGATCCCGGAAAGCGGCTTAATACCGGTGGATTTCTATCAGGCAAAGGACTGCGATTTTGAGGATGATATTGCTGCCTGTGTTGCTGCCTGCGGATTTCTGGAACTTGCAAAAGTAACGAAAGAATGGAAAAAGGAAAAATATCTGGCCGCGGCTGAAAAAATGCTGCGCGCGATCGATGAAAAGAGCTGCAATTACGATGAAAATACCGATCATCTCGTAGAGCGCTGCTCCCAGTCTTATCATGAGGAGGGGCACAACTTCCCGATCGTTTATGCAGACTATTATTACATCGAGGCCATCTGGAAACTTACCGGGGAAGAGATTTTCCTGTGGTAAAAACGCGCGTCAGGGAAGAAAGGAAGAGTTGTCATGGATACAAATAAGCTGTTTTCTTTAGAGGGAAAAGTTGCTCTTGTCACAGGAGCGGCATACGGTATCGGCTTTGCGATCGCTGAGGCTTATGCGAAGGCAGGAGCCAAAATTGCATTTAACTGCAGAAGCAAAGAACATATGGAAAAAGCACTCGCTGACTATCAGGCAAAGGGCATTGAGGCGAAGGGCTATCTTTGTGATGTAACGGACGAAGCCCAGGTTGCACAGATGGTTTCGGATATTGAAAAGGAACTCGGAACGATCGATATTCTGGTCAACAATGCCGGCATCATCAAAAGGATTCCGATGACAGAGATGAAAGCCGAGGAGTTCCGCCAGGTCATTGACATTGACCTCAACGCACCGTTTATCGTTTCCAAAGCTGTTCTTCCGGGGATGATGAAAAAAGGCCATGGAAAAATCATCAACATCTGCTCCATGATGAGCGAGCTTGGACGAGAGACGGTTTCCGCATACGCAGCGGCAAAGGGCGGTCTGAAAATGCTGACGAAAAACATTGCCTCGGAGTATGGTTCCTACAATATCCAGTGCAATGGCATCGGACCTGGCTATATCGCTACGCCGCAAACAGCTCCGCTTCGGGAGCCGCAGCCGGACGGCAGCCGTCACCCGTTCGATCAGTTTATCATCGCCAAGACACCGCAGGCCCGCTGGGGTACGCCGGAGGATCTGATGGGTCCGGCCATTTTCCTGGCATCGGATGCGTCCGACTTTGTAAACGGCCACATTCTGTACGTGGACGGCGGAATTCTCGCTTATATCGGAAAACAGCCGTAATGTGTTTTTCGATCGCAAAATCCGGTAAAAAGCTCCTTCGCTACCGAGGGATTTACAAAATACTTCTTGGATGACTGTAAGCGTGGGGAAATAAAAACAATCGTAGTCGAATTTTTGAGTAAATAAAATTCATTTTTACAGCATAAAAAACAAAAAGCATGTTTTCCGGGAATAGTTCCACTGAAAAACATGCTTTTTTGATGTGCTATGCAGAATAATCAGACGCTTAAGATGCCGAACGACTGCAACAAAAGTGCCGCAAGGAGTACGGGTGCAATAAACTTCACCATGACGATATACAGCTTCTTTCTTCCGAACTTATATCCTCCCAGCGTCACCTCATCGATGATGACCTGCGGCTTTACAACCCATCCGATCAGAATACAGGAGAGAAGTGCGACAAGTGGCATCAGAAGGTTATTGCTGATAAAATCCATGACATCCAGAATCTGAGCCGTTGCGCCATTTGGAAGCTTCAGTTCAAAATAAAGCGCATTGTAGCCGAGGCATACGATGATACCGACGAGACACGCATAAACCGTTACAATCACAGTGCTCTTCTTTCTGCTGATGTGAAATTTGTCGATCATACAGGAAACAATGGATTCCATGACCGATACGGAAGATGTAATGGCTGCAAAGGAGACCATAAGAAAGAAAATGGTTCCGATTACGCCGCCTGCTGCTCCCATGGACTGAAAGACCTTCGGCAGGGAGACAAACATCAGACCAGGGCCGGCAGACATACCCTCTGTCCCCATAAAGGTAAATACGGCAGGAACGATCATCAAACCGGCGAGCAGCGCAACAATGGTGTCGAAAATTTCGATCTGGTTGATCGATTTCATCAGGTTTGTTTCTTTTTTTACGTAGGAACCATAGGCAACCATAATACCCATCGCTACACTGATCGAAAAGAAAAGCTGTCCGAGTGCGTCGACAAAGACGGTGAAAAATTTCTGCGGCGTCATTCCTTTAAAATTTGGAACAAGATAAATTTTCATACCCTGCAGTCCCGTACGGACGACACCGTCTGCATCGGTATGGGTCAGTGTCAGCGAAAAAATGGAAATTCCGATGATTAAAATCAGAAGGATCGGCATCAGAATTTTGCTGTAGTTTTCAATTCCCTTATTGACACCACGATATACAACGAATGCGGTAAGAAAAAGATAGATTCCCAACCACACAATCGGCTGCCATGTACCGGTAATATAGCCGGTAAAGTAACCATCCTCGGCAGCAGCAGTGCCATGTCCGGTGAGAAACACAGACAGGTATTTTAATACCCAGCCGCCAATGGAGCAGTAGTAAGGCAGAATGACAACCGGCACGATACTGGCGAGAAGGCCAAGGCCGTTCCAGCCCGGGTGAATTTTTCCATAAGCGACAAGCGGACTTTGTCCCGTTTTTCTGCCGATGGCAATATCCGTTGTCAGCAGCGTAAATCCAAAGGTCAGAGCCAGTACGATATAAACCAAAATAAAGGTTCCGCCTCCGTCTTTTGCGGCAAGATAAGGGAAACGCCAGATATTTCCCAGTCCAACCGCGCTTCCTGCGGCAGCAAGCACGAAGCCGATCGATCCGGTAAAGCTGCCGCGCGTATGTTTCTTTTCCATATAAGATACATCTCCTTATTGATAGACTGACTGTTTTTAACAGCCGAATACTTCTATTATAAAGTCCGGACGATACTTCGTCAACCAGAAGATCTAGCGATTGACAATTTTAATTAGTTGTACTATCATCTAATTAGTTGTATATGCATCTATTTGAAACAGATCGAGAATGGACAGGAGGAACAGAAAAATGGATCCAACAGAACGGAAAATAACAAAAATAGCGCGGGAAGCCGGGAAATTTACGGTTCAGGCAATGAAAGAAGAGGGCATCGGCACAGCAGAATTTGACTTTATCCATCTGGTGCGCCATCATCCGGGCATCACGCAGACGGAAGTGCGCGAACAGTTAAAGATTGATAAAGGAGCCGCTGCAAGACGCGCTGCAAGCCTTGAGGCAAAGGGATATCTGATCCGGAAACCGAATCCGTGGGACGGCAGAAGCCAGCTTCTGTATGCTACGGAAAAAGCAGAAACTTTGAAAAATTCCAAAGCAGAAATTGAAACGGTTTTTTATGAATGGCTGCTTTTGGAGCTTCCGGAAAAGGAGGCAGAAAGCTTCTGCGAAACACTGGACAAGCTGTACTGGAAATCGAAGAGAGAACGGCAGAATCATTTTGCGGAACTTTCAAAAATTTTAAGTGAAAAAGCAGATAAAACAATAAAAGCAACAGCAGAAGGAGGCAGCAGCGATGAAGGATGAAACCTTTCGCCCGAACCGGGTGCTCTCTTACTTTCAGGAAGAATGGAAAATTCTCTTTTTTGTTACGGTTTCCGGTCTCATCTATAATCTGGGACTTCTTGCAGGCCCCTGGTTTGAGGGAAAAATGACGGGAAAGCTGGTTGATCTCCTGGGCGGAACAGGAACCTTCCACCAGATGCTGATGCTGGTCACGGCCTATGTCGTGAGTATTGGCATTGTGCAGGTTTCCCGCTATTTCAAACGGTTCTATGTCAGAAGATTTGCCAACAACGTCAACCGGCATATGAAGCAGATTCTTTACGGAACGCTGGTTCGCAAAAGCCGCTTGGAGCTGGAAGCGGAAGGTACCGGAAATGTACTGACGAAGGCCATTCTCGACGTAGACGATTGCGTAGAAGGAATGCGGAAATTTACAACGGAAATCTTTGATACCGGCGTTGCCCTTCTCGCCTATGCGTGCATGCTGCTCTGGTACGACTGGAAGCTGGCCCTTCTCTGTATGATTTTCCCGCCGGTTTCCTACGTGATTGCGGAAAAGATGAAGGTCATTGTACAGAAAACAGGCGCCGCCTATAAGGTGCAGTCGGGTGCTTTAAGTGCCGCAACCCTGGACCGTGCGGCAAACGCGATCACCTATCGTGTCTTTGGCTGCGAAGAGGACCGAAAAGCTGCATATGAGAAAAACCTTTCCGCTTATGAGAATGCTGCTGTCCGTGCCAATATCTGGAACACGGCAATGCCGCCGATTTACCGGATCATCTCGATGGCGAGCATTCTGTTTATCCTGTACTTCGGAGGCAGAAATGTTCTTCATGAGGGCTGGACACCGTGGACTATCGCCGTATTTACGACGTTCCTGTCCTGCTACACAAAGCTTGCTACTAAATCATCGAGTGCGGCAAAGCTGTTCAACGCGGTACATAAAGCACAGGTTTCCTGGAAACGAATCAAGCCGCTCTTGCAGAATTCCGAAGCAGAACCAGAGCTTCCGGCCGCAGCGCCTGCAAAGCTTTCGGTCGATCATCTGCATTTTGCCTATCCGAACGGAAAAGAGATCATCCATGATCTGTCGTTTGAAGCAGCTCCGGGCCAGATCATTGGTGTGACGGGACCGGTTGCATGCGGAAAATCAACGCTTGGAAAGACCTTCCTCTGCGAATCACCGTATGAGGGAAGCATCACTTTCGGCGGAAAAGAGCTTGGAAAAATGGAAAAAACAGACCGGAACTGCATCATCGGTTATCTCGGCCACGATCCGGAGCTGTTTCATGGAAGTGTGGAAGACAATATCCGCCTCGGCGGAAAACAGGGCGCGGAGGAAATGATTCGGACTGTCTGCTTCGAAGAAGAGACAAAAGCAATGGAGGACGGCATTCATACCCTGGTCGGAACAAGCGGTGTCCGTCTCTCAGGCGGCCAGGCGCAGCGCCTTGCCCTTGCGAGAACGTTGTATCACAAACGGCCGGTTCTGGTTCTCGATGATCCATTCTCGGCACTCGATAAAAAGACGGAAGCACAGATTTTTGCAAACGTAAAAGAGCTGGCACGGGATTCCATTGTCATTCTGATTTCTCATCGTCTCTATCTGTTCGATCAGATGGATCAGGTGATCTGGATGGATGAGGGACATACGAAAGTCGGCACACATGAGGAGCTCCTCGCAGAGGTTCCGTCCTACGCAGAACTCTGCCGTGATCAGACGAAGGGAGGCAGTAACGATGAAAAATAAAGAATCTGTATTGCAGGTCATCAAAGAGACGGTCCGAAAACACGGTGTTTTGTCCGCCGGACTTTTTGCAGCCGTCTGCGGTGCCGTTATTTTCGCACTGCTCCCGCCGCTTATTCTGGCACAGCTGATTGACCGGCTCACCAAGAATCACACCCTCTGGACGGGCGGAATTCTGCTGTATTTCGGACTGCTCGCCCTGACTGGTTTTCTCGAATCCGCAAGGGAGAGTCTTCTGACGGTATTCGGCCAGAGAATTACGCATGCACTCCGGAGCAGTCTGATGGAAAAGTTCGGACGCCTTTCTGCCAATGAACTGAACCGCCAGGAGCCGGGTGCCCTGGTATCGAGATTCGTCGGTGATGTCGATACCGTGGAAAATCTGTTCACCTCCGGTATCATCAGTATGTTTGCCGATGCGTGCAAGATTTTAAGTATTCTTGTTGCCATCTGGGTGACAAACCGCGGACTTACGATTGTTCTGATTGTTCTTCTGCCGGTCCTGTTCCTCTTTACCCGTTACGTACAGAAAAACATGCTGGCATCCCAGATTGCCAACCGCCGTGCAGTCAGCCGTGCTTCCGGCCACGTTCCGGAGACGCTGCACAACATCCGTACCATCCACTGTCTGCAGAAAGAGACGTATATGGAGCAGCAGTATGCGCACTATATTGATGACAGCTACAGCGCAATGGAGAAGACCAATTTTTACGATGCCGTCTATTCTCCGGTAATCCTGATTTTAAATGCCATTGTTGTTGCTGTTGTCATGCTGCTTTCGGCCTCCGGAAATCCGACCGTTTTAAAGCTGTTCGGCATGTCCGCCGGAACCGCCGTTGCTGTTATAAACTATATTTCCCAGATCTTTACTCCGGTCGAAAGCCTTGGTATGGAAATCCAGACAATTCAGTCTGCGTTTGCCGGTATGGAAAGAATCAATGAATTTTACAGCCTGAAAGAGAAGAAAGAGCCGGCTGCGCTGACTGCAAATACAGATTACGGCATGGCGGCTGAGTTAAAAAATGTGACGTTTGGATATGACGAAAGCCAGGTCATCTTAAACGATGTGAGTCTGCAGATCAAAAAAGGCGAGCGGGTAACACTTTCGGGACGAACAGGTGCCGGAAAGAGTACCATTTTCAAACTGCTGCTCGGTTTATATGAGCCACAGAAAGGAAAGGTTCTGATTTGGGGCGTTCCATCTGTCGATCTGCCGGATGCAAAGAAACGAAAGGTTTTCGGCTATGTGGAGCAATCGTTCCACATGGTGCCGGGATCGGTAAAAGACCAGATTACTTTGTATGATGCAAAGATTTCGGATACAGATGTAAAAAAAGCAGCAGAGCTGACCGGACTTGCAAAGACCATCGAGGCGCTTCCGGACCAATATGATACGATCTGTACACAGGATCTCTTCTCACAGGGTCAGTGGCAGCTCCTCTCGATTGCCCGTGCAGCCGCAGCGGAGCCTGAAATTCTGCTCCTCGATGAGATTACCGCAAACCTTGATGCAGAGACGGAAAAAATGGTATTAAATGCATTGCAAAGGGTTTCCAAAAACCGTACCGTAATTTCCATTTCCCACCGAACCATGGCGGAGACGGGACGCGTGATTCCAATTTCATAATTTCTTTTCGTTCATTAAATTTTTGAAACAAAGCGTGCTGGATGCATTCTGACAAAAAAAGATGCGCCGACACGCTTTTTTTGTCCCGCCAGGCAGAACAAAATAGAGCGGAGGAGCGAGTTTCAATTGACACAAAAAAGGGGAGCAAGTACAATAAAAGTAACGAAAAGAGAGGAGGCGGTATTCAGTTGAAAAAGAGAAAATGGAAATTCCGCATCGCAGGCGGCGCTGTCACGCTGCTGGGCATCTATCTGATGGCGGTCGGCTACGGAGAGACGATCACACTCACCATCGCCACGGTTGTCCTGATTTTCGGCATTGCCATCTGGTCCATGGCAACCCCGGAGAACTACAATTCCATGACGGATATGATTGCCATGATCTCCATGGAGAAGCCGCGGAAAATCGAAGAATTTTATGAGGCTTACAAGAACGTCGATACACCGTTCGGTTCTGCATGGCTTGCAAAATTCTACACGATGCGGCAGAAAGCACTCGTTTTCGGACCGGACGCCAAGGGAGAATATCTCTACTTCTGGCTGACCAAAGACGGTCATGTCGGTTATTTGGGATATTCCTTCATCGAAGGCTTTATCAAAAAGAAACTCACCACACCCGTGTATCCGATTCATGAAGATGTTGCAGAGAACCTCGCAGACCATCTAAGCTACCATTCCGATCTGATGATGTTCCAGAGCGAATTAAAAGCGAATCTGGAGCATTTCGTCAAAACCGGAACGGTACAGCCGTTTCAGAAGATTTCGGCGTCCCAGATTTACACTTTCACGGAGGATTACCGCCTGACGGGCCAGCATTTCGATCTGGAGGATACAGACGGAAACCTGGTTTACGAGATCGACAGCACCGTGCCGCTGAAAACATTTTATATCTACGATGCGATGCACACCGAAATCTTCCGTATGACGAAGGAACTGCTCCACGCGCTGCCGACGTACCGTTTTTATCTGTACGGCGAGCCGTATGGTGTGTTGAAAAAGCAGTTTGCACTCGTACGGGATCAGTTCTCGATGGAACTGCCAGAGGGAAAACTGGAACTCCGGGAATACGCCGGCTCCATCGGCCACAATTACTCGGTAAAACTGAACGGAACTATGATCGGCGCCATCGTCGACAATATGGATCTTACCGTCGGAAACATCATGTTCGACAATGCGTTTCTGATTATCTACGATGCAAAATATCTGCCGCAGCTGACCGCACTCGCTGTGATGGCGGCAAGAGAACTGGCACGCGACAAGGACGGCGGTCTTTCCAATCGGTCCTGACAAAAGAAAGAGAGGGGAATCTATGAGAAAAACGACAAAATTGTTTTTGGGTTTTACAGCAGGACTTCTGCTTCTGTGCGGATGCTCGGCGGCAGAAGAAAAGTTAGGGTATGAAAACGCGGATGTGGCAAAAGAAGCCCTTGCATCGGCTTCGTCCGTCCGCATGCGCTGTGATCTGGATAACGTTGACGCTTCGGGAAACATTTATGCGGATGAAAAGGCTGCCGCGTATATGAAAAACAGCGGTCTCTTTGATCAGACCTGGACGATCTCTATTTCCGGCGAAGAATGGTTCCATATGAAAATTGTGACGGACGAAGAAATCAATAAGATGACAAAATCCGCTACTACCTATGCATTCTATGATCCGGACAACAACCTGCTTGGCTATGCACAGGAGCGCGTGACGACACCGGATCAGATGCCGGAAGCGTATTACATTATTTTTCTCGATGCAGATCTGAACGAAAAACCATATTACGCATCAGAGGATGGACATACCATTTATACAGAGGGCGGAACGGTGATCGGTTCTGCGAAAAAAGAGATGGACTGGTCCGGTTCACAGTGCAATCTCTATGTGAACCTGGAGGATAACGGTACGCAGGTGATGGATTTCCAGGATAAATACGCCTTGCTCGATATGATGTACGATGAGGCAAATGAGTATTACAAAGATAACAAGTAAGGCGGAGGAAAAAGGCAGTTGAAAAAGAGAATATATACAGCCGCTGGTCTTTTTCTTGCCGCCGCTCTGGTGCTTGGCGGCTGCGGAAAAGAAAAAGTGCCGGAATCTGAGTTTGCAACTGCGGATGAGGCAAAAGAGGCGCTTACATCGGCAGAAACCATAGAAATCTACTTTGACCTGTATGGAAGTAAACGAAAGACGAAGATTGTGGCAGACGGAAAAGTGGCGGGCTATCTTCAGAAGAATACGGTCTATATCAACGAGGAGGAGTGGTTTTCGATTGACTATGTGGAGGATGAGCCCATCAATGACAGAGAAGGCTCCGGCACGACGTACGGCTATTACGACGCATCTGGTACGTGTCTTGGCTATGCGCAGGAGCAGTATGTGGATACCTCCTATGGAAAAGATACAAGACTGATTTTCCTTGATGTAGATGAAACGCCGCTCGATTACCAGAGTTCGAGAAGCGGCAGGATTCTGTATGATGAAAATGACGAGGAGATCGGCAGCGGAAAGATCGGGCGATCAGGGGTCAGTCTTCTTGACCAGTGGTACACGAATCTTTACTGTGCCGTCTTTAAGACCGAGACGGACGGCACGCGGCAGATTGATTTCATGGACCGGATGGCGATGCTGTGGCGTCTGGAGCGCGATTACCGCTCAATTGACGACAATCCTGTCAACACCGGCGTGCAGATTTATGAAACGGTTGCCGTTGTTTTTGTGCTGATCCTGTTGATTGGTTCGTCTTTCTCAAAATGGAGACAAAAAAAGAAAAATTAAAGGGAATGCTCGCTTCCTGGACGGCTGGTTTTGAGAAAAAACCACTGACAGGAAGGGGGCATTTTATACGCTTGTGAATCTTGCACAATTTCTGGTTTCATGCTAAAATTGTGCAGGTATGACGTTTGTTATACTTCTTATATTTATTCTTGAGAAAAGGTATGAAATACAAATGAACGATACAGAAACAAAAAACACAGCGGTAAAAGCGCCGGCACTGATGTCCACGCGGCCTGTGACAGCACAGGATGCGCTGGATCAGTGTGAGAAGCTTTCGCCTATGATGGTACATTATTGCCAGACGAAGACGGGCTTGACTGACCCGGCTAATACCATTTTGTTTTACCGCTTAGGTGATTTCTACGAAATGTTCTTCGAGGATGCCACCCTGGTATCCAAAGAACTTGAGCTTACGCTGACCGGAAAGGACTGCGGCATGGAGGATCGCGCTCCGATGTGCGGTATCCCGTATCACGCTGCAGAAGGGTATATTAACCGTCTTGTAGAGAACGGCCATAAGGTTGCGATCTGCGAGCAGATGGAGGACCCGAAACAGGCAAAGGGCATGGTAAAGCGCGAAGTCATCCGCGTTGTCACACCGGGTACGACGCTGATCCCGCAGGGACTTGATGAGACGAAGAACAACTACATCATGTCGATCGTCTGCATGGAGGGATGCTTCGGTATCTCTACAGCAGATATCTCGACCGGCCAGTGCCTCGTCACGGAAATGGACAAGCCGCGCCGTCTGGTGGATGAGATCACGAAGTTTATGCCGGCGGAAATCATCTGCAATCAGTCGTTCCTGCTCTGCGGGATCGATGTGGAGGATCTCCGGACCCGCCTTCATATCTGCGTGAATGCATTGGAAGACTGGTATTTCGATGATGACATCTGCCGCCGTACACTGCAGGAACAGTTCCATGCTGCTACGATGGAAGGCCTTGGCATCGCCGATTACAACTGCGGAACAATTGCAGCCGGTGCGCTGTTCCAGTATCTGCACGAGACACAGAAATCGGATCTGTCTCACATGAATTCGATTACACCGTATGTGACAGACAAATATATGCTGATCGACAGCTCCAGCCGCCGGAATCTGGAATTGGTGGAAACGCTGCGGGAGAAGCAGAAACGCGGCTCCCTCCTCTGGGTTCTCGACAAAACCCGCACGGCGATGGGCGCGCGTCTTCTGCGAAGCTACGTGGAGCAGCCATTGATCGATGAGGATGAAATCAATGCAAGACTCGATGCTGTAGAGGCTCTAACGGGGCAGGCGATGATCCGCGAGGAAATCCGTGAATACCTCCGTCCGGTTTATGACCTCGAGCGTCTCGTCGGAAGAATCAGCTACCAGTCCGCGAATCCGCGTGACCTGATCGCCTTTAAATCGTCGCTGCAGATGCTGCCTTACATCAAGCAGCTCTTAAACTCGTTTGACGGCGGCGCTTTGGCGCAGATTCAGGAGGATCTCGACCCGCTGGAAGACCTCTATCAGCTTGTCGATGCGGCAATCGTCGATGATCCGCCGTATCTGATGCGCGACGGCGGTATGATCAAGGACGGCTATAACGAGACGGTCGATAATTACCGTCACGCCAAGACCGAGGGAAAACAGTGGCTGAGTGAGCTGGAGGCAAGCGAGCGCGAGAAAACCGGCATCAAAAATATGAAGGTCAAATACAACAAGGTATTCGGCTATTATCTGGAGGTCACGAACTCGTTTAAAGATCTTGTCCCGGATTACTATACGAGAAAACAGACGTTGACGAATGCGGAGCGCTACATTACCCCGCGTCTGAAGGAACTCGAGGATACGATTCTCGGTGCGGAGGATAAACTGTATGCGCTGGAATACGATCTTTTCTGTACGGTGCGCGATACAGTTGCCGGTGAGGCGGAGCGGATTCAGCGCACGGCGCAGGCCCTGGCACGGCTCGATGTGTATGCATCGCTTTCCTACGTTGCCGAGCACAACCACTATGTGCGTCCGAAGCTGAACAGCCGCGGAAAGATTGATATCAAGGACGGCCGTCACCCAGTGGTCGAGAAGATGATTCCAAACGATATGTTTATCGCAAACGATACCCTGCTTGACAACGGTGACCACCGCGTTTCCGTCATCACCGGACCGAACATGGCCGGTAAATCGACGTATATGCGCCAGACGGCCCTCATTGTGCTGATGGCACAGATCGGTTCGTTTGTTCCGGCTTCGAAGGCAAACATCGGTATTGTGGACCGGATCTTTACCCGTGTCGGCGCATCCGATGACCTGGCAAGCGGCCAGAGTACGTTTATGGTTGAGATGACGGAGGTGGCAAATATTCTTCGGAATGCAACCTCGAACAGTCTGCTGATTCTCGATGAGATCGGAAGAGGAACGAGTACGTTCGACGGTCTTTCGATCGCCTGGGCGGTGATTGAGCATGTGGCGAATCCGAAGCTGCTCGGCGCAAAGACACTGTTCGCTACGCATTACCATGAGCTGACTGAGCTTGAAGGAAAGCTTCCGGGCGTGCACAACTACTGTATTGCCGTTAAGGAAAAGGGCGACGATATCGTATTCCTGCGTAAAATTGTACAGGGCGGCGCAGATAAGAGCTACGGTATCCAGGTAGCGCGTCTCGCGGGAGTACCGGAGTCAGTGCTCTCCCGGGCGCAGGAGCTGGTGGAGCAGCTGAGCGATGCCGATATCACTGCTGCGGTCAAGGATCTGACCATGCAGAAAAAACCGAAGGCAAAGCCGGTTCACTACGACGAGGTCGATATGGCACAGATGTCGCTGTTCGATACGGTGCAGGATGATGATATCATCAAAGAGCTCTCGGAGCTTGATATCTCGAATATGACACCGATGGATGCTTTAAATACCCTGTACCGTTTCCAGGGAAAGGTGAAAAACCGCTGGAAATAGGGGAATACTGGATCAGAACATAAGTTAGAATCAATCCGAAACAGAAAGGAACAACATGGCTACCATAGCAGTACTGGATCAGAATACGATCGATAAAATTGCGGCCGGTGAGGTCGTGGAACGGCCGGCTTCCGTGGTAAAGGAGCTGGTGGAAAATGCAATGGACGCCGGTGCGACGGCGATCACCGTGGAAATCCGCGACGGCGGTATCTCGCTGGTGCGGATCACGGACAATGGAAGCGGCATTCCGGCCGAACAGGTGCCGCTCGCTTTTCTGCGCCACGCGACGAGCAAGATCCGTTCCGTGGAAGAACTCGTGCAGATTGCATCTCTTGGCTTCCGCGGCGAGGCGCTCTCGAGTATCTCGGCGGTTGCGCAGGTCGAGATGATTACGAAAACGCCGGATGCGTTGACGGGAACGCGGTATGTGATTGAGGGCGGCGCGGAGAAGGCCAATGAGGAGGTCGGTGCTCCGACCGGAACAACCTTTCTGGTCCGGAATCTTTTTTACAACACGCCGGCTCGTCAGAAATTCTTAAAAACGCCGGTTACGGAGGCGAATGCGGTGACTTCCGTTGTGGAGCAGCTTGCGCTGTCGCACCCGGGGATTTCGTTTAAATATATGGTGAATTCACAGGTGAAGCTCCATACGAGCGGCAACCGGAATTTAAAAGAACTGGTCTATAATATTTACGGCCGCGACATCGCGCGGGAGCTGATCGAGATTCACTCGGAAAGCCCGCTGATGACGATCGACGGCTTTATCGGAAAACCGGTGATCTCGAGGGGAAACCGGAATTTTGAAAATTATTACGTGAATGGACGGTATGTGCGGAGCAAGCTGCTCGCCCGTGCGATTGAGGACGGATATCAAACATCGATGATGCAGCATAAATATCCGTTTACGCTGTTCTATGTCCAGATGGATGGAGAGGCGGTGGATGTCAATGTGCATCCGACGAAGATGGAGCTTCGTTTTTCTCATCAGGAGGAGATTTACCGCCAGATGCGCGATATGATCTCAGGTGCGCTGAATCACAGGGAGCAGATTGTGAAGGTTTCGCTTTCTTCCGACAGGGAACGGAAAGCAGAGGAAAAATCGGCACGGAAAGAACAGATTGTTGTTCCGGAACCGTTCGAGCAGAAACGGCAGGTAAAAGAAGGCTTTGCACGGCAGTCCCTTCCGGTGGAGCCGGTTTCCAGCCAGAGCAGAAGAATGCCAATTTTCCCGGAGGTGGAACGAAATGGATACCGCGCAGCGAAAACGTATGTGCCGGTTCAGCAGATGACGGGAATGACGCGGGAAGAGGAAGAACTGTTTGAGCCGGGGGCAGGAAACGTGTCAAAGACGGCAGACCTCTTAAACGCGGACGCAATACAGCATCAGCAGGAGCCAGATGCAGCTCCAACGGTATCTTCCATGCCGGAAGAATCCTCATCTGCATCTGCTTCGCCTGAGCCAGAAGGCCAGATGCAGCTCTTTGATGAGCAGTTTCTTACCCCGGAGGCAGAGAAATCGCACCGCATCATCGGCCAGGTTTTCGATACGTACTGGCTGATTCAGTACGGCGAGAATCTCTACATCATCGATCAGCATGCCGCGCACGAAAAGGTACTGTTCGAGCGGATGATGAAAAATTACCGGGAAAAGAACGTCACCTCCCAGATGGTGAGTCCTCCGCTGATCGTCTCCTTAACGCCTCAGGAAGCAGATCTTGTGACCCGTTACATGGACGTTTTCCAGTCCTTCGGCTACGAAATTTCCCCGTTCGGCGGAAAAGACTATGCGATCAACGCCGTGCCGCACAACCTGTACGGTATTGCGACGGAGGAGCTGTTTATCGAGATTCTCGACAATCTTGAGGAGGTCCGCGAAAAGCCGCTGGAGATTTTAAAAGACCGTCTGGCGACGATGTCGTGCAAGGCCGCCGTAAAGGGCAACAATCGTCTTTCCTATGCAGAGGCGGAGCAGCTCATTGCCGAGCTTTTGACGCTCGAAGATCCGTATCACTGCCCGCACGGCCGGCCGACGATCATTTCCCTCTCGAAACGGGAACTGGAAAAGAAATTTAAGAGAATTGTGTAGGTGATTTTTTTGAAAAAACCTTTGATTATCCTGACCGGTCCGACCGCTGTCGGCAAGACGAAGCTGTCGATTTCGCTTGCCAAAGCGGTGAATGGGGCCATTATCTCCGCGGATTCCATGCAGGTCTACCGCCATATGGATATCGGATCTGCCAAAATCCGCCCGGAGGAGATGTGCGGCGTTCCGCATTATCTGATCGATGTGCTCGATCCTTCCGAAGAGTTTCACGTCGTGAAGTTTGTGGAACTGGCGCATGAAGCGATGGAAAAAATATACGCCGCCGGACAGATTCCGATCGTGACGGGCGGCACCGGCTTTTATATCCAGGCGCTTTTAAAAGAAGTTGATTTTACGGAATCGCACGGTGAACTGCCGATCCGGAAACAGCTGGAAGAAAAAGCAGCAACGGAGGAAGGCGCGGCAGAACTGTACCGGGAACTTTCCGAGGTTGATCCTGCTTCCGCGGAGACGATTCACCCGAATAATGTAAAACGTGTAATCCGGGCGCTGGAATATTATCACGAGACAGGACAGAAGATTTCGGAGCACAACGAGGAGCAGAAGCAGAAGGAATCTCCGTACTGTTCTGCTTATTTTGTGCTGAACGACGAACGTTCGATTCTGTATGACCGCATTGACAGGCGCGTCGATCAGATGATCCGCGACGGACTGGTTGATGAAGTTTTCCGTTTGAAAGAAATGGGATACACAAGAGATCTTGTCTCCATGCAGGGACTGGGCTACAAAGAACTGTTCCCGTATCTTGCGGGCGAATGCACGCTGGAGGAGGCCGTCTATATCATCAAGCGGGACACCCGTCATTTTGCCAAACGGCAGCTGACCTGGTTCCGCCGGGAAAAGGATGTGATCTGGCTGAACAAGCCGGATTTTGACTACGACGAAGGAAAAATATTATCATATATGCTGGATCGCTGGAACGAAATCGTTTCGGCCGATGCAAAGGAAGAAGGAGAACAATCATGTTGACAGAAAAAGCTGCTATGTACAGCACACTTGGCATTTCCAAAGAGGTTTTCGCATTTGGAACGAAAATTGAGGAAGAATTAAAAGAGCGTTTTGCAAAAATTGATGAAATCGCAGAATACAACCAGTTAAAGGTCATCCACGCCATGCAGGCAAGCAAGGTCAGCGAGGCATGCTTATATGGAACCACAGGATACGGATACAATGACCTGGGACGTGATACGCTGGAGCAGGTCTATGCAACGTGCTTCGGCACTGAGGATGCACTGGTACGCCCGCAGATCGCCTGCGGAACCCATGCGCTTGCAACGGCGCTTTCCGGAAATCTCCGCCCGGGCGACGAACTGCTTTCTCCTGTTGGAAAACCGTACGACACCCTTGAGGAAGTGATCGGCATCCGCCCGTCCGTCGGATCTCTTGCGGAATATGGCGTAACTTACCGCCAGGTAGATTTAAAAGAGGACGGCTCTTTCGATTACGAAGGAATCAAAAATGCCATCAACAAAAAGACAAAGATGGTGACGATTCAGAGATCGAAAGGATATCAGACCAGACCGACGCTTTCTGTTACCCGCATCGGTGAACTGATTGCATTTATTAAAAATATCAAACCAGATGTCATCTGTATGGTCGATAACTGCTACGGCGAGTTCGTGGAGACGATCGAACCGACCAATGTCGGTGCAGATCTGATGGTCGGATCCCTGATCAAAAACCCGGGCGGCGGACTGGCTCCGGCCGGCGGTTACATTGTTGGAAAGAAAAAGTACGTGGAAAATGCAGCATACCGTCTGCTCTCCCCGGGACTTGGAAAAGAGGTTGGCGCAACACTCGGTGTGAACGGTTCCTTCTACCAGGGATTCTTCCTGGCACCGACCGTTACCGCAGCGGCATTAAAAGGTGCTGTCTTTGCTGCAAATGTTTATGAGAAACTGGGATTTGCCGTTGTTCCAAACGGAACCGAGAGCCGTCACGACATCATTCAGGCGGTAACCTTTGGAAAACCGGAAGGCGTCATCGCATTCTGCCAGGGTATCCAGGCAGCTGCCCCGGTCGACAGCTTCGTTTCCCCGGAGCCTTGGGATATGCCAGGCTACGACAGCCCAGTTATCATGGCAGCTGGTGCTTTCGTGCAGGGCTCTTCCATTGAACTTTCTGCCGACGGCCCGATCAAACCGCCGTACGCTGTCTATTTCCAGGGTGGGCTTACGTGGCAGCACGCAAAATTCGGTATTCTGATGAGTCTTCAGAAACTCGTCGATGCCGGTATGGTGACATTATAATGGCAAAAAATGTGGTAATTATCGGCGGCGGCGCGAGCGGACTGATGGCGGCAATTTGGGCCTCACGTCTCGGTGCCGCGGTCACCGTTCTGGAAAAGAACGATAAACCGGGCAGAAAGCTTCTTGCGACCGGAAACGGACGGTGTAATTTTACCAATCGTTATCAGGATGCATCGTGCTACCGCACGGGAAATCAGGAGCGTGCATCACGGGTTCTCGAACAGTTTACCGAACAGGACACCGAACAGTTTTTTGAACAGCTCGGCATCCGCATCCGGAGCCGTGAAGGCTGGCTTTATCCGGCCAGCGAGCAGGCACAGTCCGTTCTTGATCTGCTGGTTTTGGAAGCCAGATTCCGAAAGGTAAAAATCAAGACACGGGAAACGGCTGTTGCAGTGGAAAAAGCCGAAAATGGTTATATGGTGCGCACCGAAGGATGGCAGTACCCGGCTGACAGCGTCATCATCTGCTGCGGAAGCTGTGCTTCCCAGATCGCCGGTTCCGACGGAGATACACTTCGATTTGCCGATCAGCTTCAGCTCGCTTCGATTCCGTTTTCCCCGGCCCTCTGCCCGCTCCGCTGCAAAGGAAACCAGTTTTCCTCCTGGGCGGGTGTTCGGGTGCGCGCGAAGATTACGCTTCTGGTTGAAAATCAGGAGATTCTGACGGAACAGGGAGAGCTGCAGCTTACCGACTACGGTGTCTCCGGCATCCCGGTATTCCAGATTTCCCGGTTCGCTGTGCGCGCCTGCATGCAGAAAAAACGCGCTGAACTTCTCGTAGACTTCTTTCCGGAACTGACGGAATCGGAGCTTACTGCAGAACTTGTCAGACGGCAGGAAATCTGCCCGTATAAAGCGCCAAAAGAGCTTCTGATCGGCCTTCTTCCGGAAAAACTCATTCCGGTTCTGATCGGAAAGAAAAAGACTCCGGAAGAAATGGCAGGCGCCATCAAATCATATCGTTTACAGATCACCGGCCAGACCGACTTTGGAAAAGCCCAGGTGTGTGCGGGCGGCATCACGCTCGACCAGCTTACGGATTCTCTGGAATCGGTACAGCACCCTGGTATTTTCTTTGCGGGAGAAGCCCTGGACGTCGACGGCGTCTGCGGCGGCTACAATCTCCAGTGGGCCTGGTCCAGCGGAAGTGCAGCCGGAAGAGCTGCAGCAGGAGAACATGCATGATTCGGATACAGCAATTAAAGCTTCCAGTCACTCACACACAGGAGGAACTGGAACAGAAAATAAGAAAAACACTGAAAATCGGAAAACACGATCTGCAGGAAATTGAGCTCTTACGCCGCTCAATTGATGCCAGAAAGAAATCCGAATTAAAATACGTTTATCAGCTTGATGTAAAAGTAAAAGATGAGAACGCCGTACTGCGGAAGGCGAAAAATAACCAGATCGTAAAAGCGGAGAAAAAGCCATATGTGTTCCCAAAATCCGGAGAACAGACTCTTGTTCACCGGCCGGTTATTATCGGAAGCGGTCCGGCAGGGCTTTTTTGTGCCTATGTTCTCGCAAAGCATGGCTACCGTCCGCTCGTTCTGGAGCGCGGCGAATCTGCAGAACAGAGAAAGAAAAGTGTCGATGCGTTCTGGAAAACCGGCGTTCTGAACCCGGAATCGAACGTACAGTTCGGAGAGGGCGGCGCCGGTACGTTTTCGGATGGAAAATTAAACACTTCGGTGAAGGATCCATCCGGCAGAAACCGTGAGGTACTCCGGATTTTCACGGAATGCGGGGCACCGGAAGAAATTCTGTACGATCAGAAACCACACCTTGGCACCGATCAGCTCATCGGAATTGTGACAACGATGCGGAAAAAGATCGAGGCATGGGGCGGAGAAGTCCGTTTCGGAGCAAAAGTGACGGACTTTGGGATTGAAAACGGCAGACTCACTTCTGTAACCGTCAATGAAACCGAGAAGATTGCCTCGGAGACGGCAGTCCTTGCGATCGGCCACTCTGCACGCGATACCTTCTTTAAACTCTGCGAAAATAAGATCTCCATGGAAGCAAAATCCTTCGCTGTCGGCGTCCGCATTGAGCATCCGCAGAAGATGATCACGGAGGATCAGTACGGACCGGAGGCACCGGATTTTCTTGGGGCAGCACCGTATAAGCTCACCAATCAGTGTGAAAACGGAAGAGGTGTGTACTCATTCTGCATGTGTCCCGGCGGCTATGTTGTCAACGCATCCTCGGAAGCGGAACGCACCTGCGTCAACGGTATGAGTTATTCTGACCGGGAAGGTAAAAATGCGAACAGCGCTATGATTGTCACCGTAACACCGGAAGACTACCGCCCGTACCATGTAGAGGGAACGCCGGACGTACTCGATGGTGTGGCATTCCAGAGAGCGCTTGAACACGCTGCGTGGGAAGCCGGAAAAGGCAAAGTTCCGGTGCAGCTTTTTGGTGATTTCTGTGAAAACAGAGTTTCTACAGCACTTGGAGAGGTAACCCCTTCCATCTGCGGAGAATGGACTTTTGCCAATCTGCGGGAAGTTCTTCCGACGTTTATTGGAGACTCCCTTGTGGAAGGCATTCGTGCATCTGAGCGGAAAATCCACGGCTTTTCCCGTCCGGACGCCGTTCTTTCCGGCGTGGAAGCGCGTACCTCGTCACCGGTCCGCATTGTAAGAAATGAAACGCTCGAAAGTTCGTCGCTTACCGGTCTTTACCCGTGCGGAGAGGGCGCAGGCTATGCGGGAGGCATCACTTCCGCAGCCATGGACGGATTAAAAACGGCAGAGGAAATTGCAAAAAAATATATGAATTTTTCATAATTCCTATACATCTGCGGAAAGTTGTGCTAGAATGATGGGTGATTCAAACCAATGTATTCCATGAAAATTCCCGGAAGAGTGGTGGGAGGAATACATGAGAAAAAATGGATTACGAAACCTGCCGACGATGGAACAGCCATATGAAAAATGCCTGGAAAACGGCCCGGAAAGCCTTTCCGACGCGGAGCTTCTGGCTGTCATTTTACGATGTGGGGCAAGGGGAAAAACATCCCTGGAGCTCGCAAGAGAAATTCTTTCCCTTCCCGGAAAAGAGGAGGGCCTGTTAGGACTCTATCACTGTACAAGACAGGAACTTCTGCAGATCCGCGGAGTCGGGGAAGTAAAAGCGATCCAGCTCCAGTGCATCGGTGAGCTTTCCAAACGAATGGCCGCGGCCGGAGCAAGAAAAGGTCTCTGCTTTCATGATCCGGCTTCCATTGCGGATTATTACATGGAACGTCTCCGCCACGAGGATCAGGAGGTTCTTCTCTGCATGATGCTGGACACAAAAAATCAGCTTCTCGGAGAAAAGGAAATCACAAGAGGAACGGTCAATGCGACGATGATTTCGCCGCGGGAGCTTTTTCTTGCGGCACTGCAGTTCCGTGCGGTTCATATTCTGCTGGTTCACAACCATCCAAGCGGAATCCCGGAACCAAGCGGTGATGACATTACCGTGACACGGCAGATCCGGCGGGCGGGCGAAATGCTCGGCATTACCCTGCTGGATCACATTATTATCGGGGATCACTGTTATACCAGTATGCTGGAACAGGGAATCTGATCCCGAAAATCCGAGGCAGAAATGCCCAAAGGAAGGGAACAAGTTAAAGGAGCACGATGCAGATTCGAAATGTATACGGCATAGACCTTGGCACCAGTACCGTCAAAATCTATGACCTGAAGAAAGACACAATCACAAAAGAAAAAAATATGATTGCCATACGCAACCGCGAACAGGTGATTGCCGTTGGAAATTACGCATATGAAATGCACGAGAGAACGCCTTCCAATATCGAGGTAATTACCCCCATGAGCAACGGACGCATTGCGAATGTATTGATGGTAGAAGCCGTTTTGCACACGCTTCTCCACCGCTGTACGCGCCACATGGGATACCGCCCGGAGCTGTATTTTTCAGTTCCCTGCGATATGACAGAGATTGAACGGCGTTCTTATTATACGATTGCACATAAGGGAGCCTTAAAAAACTGCCGCATGTATCTTGTGGATAAACCAATCGCGGATGCGCTGGCACTTGGCATTCCGATCAACCGCACGAAGGGTTCCATGATTGTCAACATCGGAGCGCAGAGCACAGAGATTTCTGTTATCGCCAACGCGAGGGTTATTTTTTCCAGAATCATCCCGGTAGGCGGAAAACAGTTCAACGAATCGATATGCAATCTGAACCGCCGCAAAAACAATTTCCAGATTGGCTCCAAAACAGCCAAACGTGTCAAGATTGCGCTGGCGGATCTTGGAACAGACAAAAAAGAGGCGCGGAAGGTGCGCGGCGTAGATGGTGCATCCGGTCTTCCAATGGAAGGGATCATTACTTCTTCCCTCGTAAACGAAGCACTCCTTTCCGGTGTTAATGAGATCGGCGAGGAAATCAAGCATGCGCTGGAGCGTACACCGCCGCAGATCCACGATCATATCCAGAAAGAGGGTATTTATATCACCGGCGGAAGCACAAGGATTCCGAACATTGACCGCTATCTTTCGAGACAGCTCGGCTGTCCGGTGCAGCTTTCCCAGTATTATGACCTCTGTACCATCTGTGGGCTCAAGGAACTGATCACGCACGATGCGCTGCATCGCTGGGCTTACACGGTAAATAAAAAGAAGTAAATCTATCAAAAAGGACCCGCTATGAATAAGAAGAAAAAATTTCAGCTAAAAAGCAAACATTTACTTTTCATCATGACGTTCCTGTGTCTCTCCGGCATTTTAGGCAGTGCAGCAGACAAAATGCCGGTCACGCCGATCCGGGAAGCCGCAGGCTTTGTGATCATCCCGTTTCAGAACGGAATTAACCAGATCGGTGCGTATTTGACAGACTGTCTGACCGGTTTCCAGAACGTCAAAAAACTGTCTGCCGAGAAAGAGGAGCTTGAACAGAAGGTCACGGATCTGACTGAGGAAAACAATCAGCTTGTACAGGATCAGCAGGAGCTGCAGCGCCTTCAGGAGCTGTATCAGCTGGACCAGTCCTACTCGGAATATGAAAAAGTAGCAGCACAGGTCATCTCAAAGGATCCGGGCAACTGGTATGATACCTTTGTCATCAACAAAGGATCAAATGACGGGATTCAGAAAGATATGAACGTTATTGCAGACGGCGGCCTTGTTGGACTTGTCGAGGAGGTAAGTTCCAATTCCGCTACTGTCCGCTCTATCATTGATGACTCCAGTTCCGTGAGCGCCATGACAGCATCTACCTCGGATACGTGTATTGTATCGGGTGATCTGCGCCTGATCAGCGACGGAAAGCTTGCCTTTTCCCAGCTGAATACAACTGACACGGTAGCTGAGGGCGAAAAGATTGTGACATCGAACATCAGTGATAAATACCTCCGCGGTATTCTGATCGGCTATGTCAGTGAAATCACCGAGGACTCCAATCACCTGACGAAAAAGGGATACATCATTCCTGTTGTGGATTTTCAACATATTCAGGAAGTTCTCGTGATCAAAGAATTAAAACAGCAGGGAGGAGAGTAAATGCGCAGAAAAATCACGCTTGCCTTTCTGATTCTGGCAGCTTTCCTGTTACAGACAACTGTATTTCAGTATTTTCAGATCGCGTCCGTAACGCCGAACCTTCTTCTGATTCTGACGTCCGCCTTTGGGCTGATGCGCGGAAAAAAAGAGGGACTGATGGTCGGATTTTTCAGCGGTCTGATGATTGATCTGTTCTACGGCAGTCTGTTTGGATTTTACGCACTGCTCTACATGTATATCGGTTATCTGAATGGCTTTTTCTGCAAAGTCTTCTATGACGATGATATTAAGGTACACATTGTACTGGTCGCTGCCAGCGATCTTGTCTACAGTCTGCTGATGTATGTGCTGCAGTTCCTGCTGCGCGTGCGCCTGCACTTTTTCGATTATCTGGCGCATATTATTCTGCCGGAAATGGTATACACGGTAGTGCTCTCCATTCTGCTTTACCGGCTTTTATTTATCATCAACCGTAAACTGACCGAAAATGAAATGGAAGGACAACAGTCGCCATGGCTAAGAAGATAAGAAAATTTTTCCGCAGACTCGGTGAAAACCGCACCCTATTGCTTGGTGTGGTTTTCCTTGCTATGTTTGCCGTCCTGATCGGAAGACTTTTTATCCTGCAGGTAGTGCATGGAGAAGAGTATGCGGATAATTTTGAACTGCAAATCACAAAAACCAGAACCCTTGAGAGTACAAGAGGAAATATTTATGACCGGAACGGAAAACTGATCGCTGGAAATAAGGTTTCCTACTCCGTAACCATCGAGGATAACGGAACGTACAACACGACAAAAGAACGTATTCTCTCTCTGAACGCAGAACTCTATCGTCTCTGTAAACTGATTCGTGCAAACGGAGACTCGATTGACACCAGCACCTTCCCGATTGAAGTGGATGAGAACGGTGCGTTTGTTTTTACAGGTGAAGAGGGAACGATCCGCGACCGTTTCCGTGCAGATATTTATGGACAGAAGAAAATCGACGATATGACGGCAGAACAGAAGAGTTCCAGTGCCGAAACGCTGATGACATTTCTTGCCGGACCGGACGGCTTTGGCCTGGATGCCTATTCTGACGATGAAAAATACGCATATTCTGCCAAAGATTTTGAAGAGTATGGTCTTCCATACCAGACAGACGAATCCGGAAATGCGGTCCTTTCTCTTTCCAATCAGGAGCGTCTGGAAATTCTGGTGATCCGCTATAAGATGAAACAGACGAATTATCAGAAGTATGTCCGCGTGACAGTTGCTTCCGGCGTCAGCAGCAATACAACTGCATCGATTGCAGAGAATGAAGATGTTCTGCAGGGTGTCAGCATTTCGGAAGATTCCGAGCGTGTATATTATGACGGAAAGTATTTTTCCTCTCTGATCGGTTATACGGGCCAGGCGTCCTCAGACGAGCTGACAGAACTGAATGAAGAGCTGAAGAGCCAGGGAAAAGAAGAAACGTATTCCACGGAATCCATCGTCGGAAAATCTGGTCTGGAACAGTATATGGAGACAATCCTTCAGGGAACCGACGGATCAGAAGAGATTATCGTTAATAACGTCGGAAAAGAGCTGGAAACGGTAGAGGGATCCCTGGTTGAGCCAAAACAGGGAAATAACGTCTATCTTTCGATTGATTATGACCTGCAGATTGCGGTATATAAAATTCTGGAACAGAGAATTGCCGGCATTCTGAAACAGTATCTGAGTGATGTAAAATCCGTTGATACCTCAACACTTGCCAATACGGATGCCGTTCCGATTCCAATTTACGATGTATACAATGCACTGATCGAAAACAGCACGATTGATATTTCCCATTTCTCGGCGGCGGATGCCACGGAGCGTGAGCAGCGGATCTATGCACTGTTCCAGCAGAAGCTCCAGCAGGTGCTTGCTGAGATTACGCAGGAACTGACCGTTGAAACAGCAACCGTTTACAACGACCTCAGCGATGAAATGCAGGAATATGAGACCTTCATCGTGGATAAGCTGCTTTCCAGTACGATGGGTATTCTTTCTTCAACAGCAATTGATGAGAAAGACGCCACCTATCAGGCATGGAATGACGGAACGATTTCTCTTCGTGATTACCTGACGTATGCGGCAAGCCAGAACTGGATTGATGTCTCAGCACTGACGCAGGATGATGCCTACCTGGATTCTCAGGAGGTTTATCAGAAGCTGACGGAGGTTATTCTGGACCGTCTGGCAAACAATACAACATTTGCAAAAAAGATGTATCACTATATGCTGCTGCAGGATATGCTCGATGGCTATGATATCTGCAATCTGATGTATGATCAGAACCTTCTGACGAAAGAGGATGACGATTATGCCGCTTATGTTGCAGGAAATATGACACCGTTCCAGCTTCTGTCCGATAAAATCGCCAAACTGGAAATCACCCCGGCACAGCTTGCACTCGATCCGTGTTCCGGTTCTGCTGTCATTACGGACCCGAATACCGGTGCTATTTTAGCCTGTGTTTCCTATCCTGGCTACGACAACAACCGCCTGGCAAACCAGATGGATACCGCATACTGGGCAAAATTGAATACCGATGAATCCAGCCCGCTGTACAACAAAGCAACCCAGCAGAAGACGGCTCCTGGTTCCACCTTTAAACCGCTGATGGCGGTTGCCGGATTAAGCGAAGGCATAATTACTCCGACCAGTACCATCAACTGCAACGGTCTGTTCGGGGAAGGACTTGTCAACGAATCTGACTATGTCCACTGCCATCAGTTGAGCGGCCACGGAGATCTGAACATTGTCGGTGCCATCCAGAACTCCTGCAACGTGTTCTTCTGTACGCTTGGATATCGTCTGGGACTCGATGAGAACGGCACCTTTACACAGAAGCGCTCTCTGGAAATGATCCAGAAATATGCCGATATGTTTAAGCTGGATGAAAAGACCGGAATCGAAATTTCGGAAACCGATCCGAATGTAACCGATTCCCTCCCGATCCCTTCCTCGATTGGTCAGGGTACCAACAACTATACGACGACACAGCTTGCACGCTATGTCACAACGATTGCAAATTCCGGTACGGTTTATAATCTTTCCCTTCTGCAGAAAGCAACGGATTCGGATGGCAATGACATCGATATGGGCGCAGATTTCGGCCCGACGGTAAATTCAGAAATGGATGTTGATTCCAGCATCTGGGATCTGGTACACGAAGGCATGAGAAAAGTAATCAGCGTATCCAATGCGACCATTTTCCCGGAATCCTGGCCGGTAGAACTTTCCGGAAAAACCGGTACCGCGCAGGAAGACCGTACACGTGCAAACCATGGACTGTTTATCGGCTTCTCTCACTATGAGAGCAGAGACGATATTGCTCTTGCCGTCCGCATTCCGTTTGGATATTCTTCTATGAACGCAGAGTTGGTAGCTAAGGATATCTTAGATTATTACTATGGCCTCTCAGACGATATTCTGTCCGGTCAGGCAAACTCCAACGGTGTTGCAAGCGTGAGAGCAGACTAAGGAATTTTTCCGGCAGAAACGAAGCCTGGGAAGAAAGCTGCAAAAGAGAAAGGATGCGTTTTTAAACAAAGGTTTGGACGCATCCTGCGGCATGAAAATGCAGAACAGTTTTCAACAAGGAGGTTCCAGATGAGTGAAGTCATTGTAATTACATCAGGAAAAGGCGGCGTCGGAAAGACGACAACCGCAGCAAATATCGGAATCGGGCTGGCACAGCTTGGAAAGAAAGTTGTGATGGTAGATACCGACATCGGTCTTCGAAACCTGGATGTCGTGCTCGGCCTTGAAAACCGGATTGTCTACAATCTTGTGGATGTTGTGGAGGGCAACTGCCGGATGAAGCAGGCGCTAATCCGCGACAAACGGTACGAGCAGCTCTACCTTCTCCCGTCTGCCCAGACGAGGGACAAGACAAGCGTAACGCCCGAGCAGATGAAAAAACTCTGCGATGAATTAAAACAGAGCTTTGATTTTGTTCTTCTTGACTGTCCGGCAGGTATTGAGCAGGGATTTGCAAATGCAGTTGCCGGTGCCAATAAGGCAATTGTTGTGACTACGCCGGAGGTTTCGGCCATCCGGGACGCGGACCGCATCATCGGCCTTCTGGAGGCGCAGGATCTGAGGGATATTTCTCTTGTCATCAATCGTATCCGGCCGGATATGGTAAAACGCGGTGAAATGATGTCGGTGGATGATGTACAGGAAATTCTTGCTGTTCCGCTGCTCGGCATTCTGCCCGATGATGAGCAGGTAGTAATCGCCACCAACCAGGGCGAAGCGATCGCTGGAAGCGGTTCCAAGGCAGGAGAAGCCTTTACGAATATCAGCCACAGGATCCTCGGGGAGAGTGTTCCCTACTTGGATCTTGACAGCAAAAAGGGATTTTTCCGCCGCGTATTCGGGCGATAGGAGGGAACTGGTATGGGTTTATTTTCAGGCAGAAAGCCGCACTCCGGCCTCGTTGCAAAAGAACGTCTGTCCAATCTTTTAATGGCAGAACGTCTGAACTGTTCTCCGGCATCGCTTCAGATGCTGAAAAATGATCTTTCTGCTGCTGCAGGAAAATACCTTACCGTTGAGGCGGATGAAATTTCCGTCACCATTACACAAACAACCCCTGTCATACTGACAGCGAAAATACCATTGAAAAGAAACGAGGAGTATCATGTTAAGACGATATAAGCTGAAAAATTATAATTTCCGGCTGGTCATTCTTCTGATTGCCATCAGCATCATTGGTGTGCTTCTGATCGGAAGTGCAGACAGTGCAGACCAGAAAAAACAGGCCATCGGAGTCGTATTGGGCGTAGTCATCATGATTATTGTCTCTTTGCTTGACTATAGCTGGCTTCTGAATTTTTACTGGGTTCTTTACATCGGAAATCTGATGATGCTTGGCGTTCTTTATCTCGGCGGTTCTACCGCAAAAAACACGTTTGGTGCGACCCGTTGGATTCAGATCGGAAGCTTTCAGTTTCAGCCGACCGAGCTGTCAAAAATCTTTCTGATCATGTTTTTTGCGATGTTTCTGATGAAGCATGAAGAAGATCTGAATACGGCGAAAACCATTTTTACCGCGATCGGGCTTCTGATTCCGCCGCTCGTTATGATTTACCGTCAGCCGGATTTGAAAAATACGATTACGGTCATGGTTCTGTTCTGCTTTATGATGTATGTAGCGGGCTTAAGCTACAAAGTTATCGCCGTTGTTCTGGTTTCTGGTTCAGCACTGGTACTTGCGCTTCTGCTTGTCATTACGCAGGTGAATTTCCAGCTTCCGGCGGCTCTTGACAAGACGATTGGTTATCAGCTTGGGCGAATTCAGGACTGGTTAAGCGATGATGCCGACAACGCCGACGGCCGTCTCCAGCAGCAGAATTCCATTACAGCCATCGGCTCCGGAAAGCTGACCGGAAAAGGACTCAACAACAATAAAGTTTCTTCCGCAAATAAGGGAAATTTCGTTTCCCAGAACCATAATGACTTTATTTTTGCAGTGGCAGGAGAGGAGATTGGTTTCTTTGGATGCTGCGGAATCATCCTGCTCCTGTTCCTGATTCTCGTCGAATGCATCCGGACTTCCCGGAAAGCAAAAGATCTGTCAGGAACATTGATCTGCTGCGGTATGGCAGGACTCATTGCCTTTCAGAGCTTTCTGAATATCAGTGTTGCAACCGGAATCCTGCCGAACACCGGTACACCGCTTCCGTTCGTCAGCTATGGACTGACCTCCCTTGTAACACTTTACATCGGAATGGGGCTTGTCCTGAATGTCGGACTGCAGAACCGGGATTTTGTAACCAGAAACTATGAATTACTAAGGAGGAAAACCATCAATGAACATCGGATTGATCGCGCATGATGCAAAAAAAACGCTGCTTCAGAACTTGTGTATCGCCTACCGCTCGGTACTTGCCAAGCATACTCTTTACGCAACCGGAACTTCCGGCCGTCTGGTAGAAGAGGCAACCGGACTTAACGTCCGCAAATATCTGGCTGGACACGTTGGAGGCGTTCAGCAGATGGGTTCTCAGATTGAACAGAATGATCTGGATCTTGTGATTTTCCTGCGGGATCCGGAACAGCCGAAACAGCATGAGCCGGATGTCCATCGGATTATCCGTCTCTGCGACGTACACAGCATTCCGCTTGCCACCAATCTTGCAACGGCAGAAATGCTGATCAAATCATTAGACAGAGGAGAAATGGACTGGCGTGAAATCTACCGGAGAAACGACTAATACTACAGAAAAAGAACAGAAACTGCCTGTAACGGAGAAAAACGGGACTGCTCCGGAAAAAACCGAACATATTTTAAACCGCCTGATCATCGGCGCGGGTGTCTGTGTTGCTGTTATTGCGGTTCTGATCGGTGTGAAACTGTACCGTCAGGACCGCCAGATGGACATTACAGAGCCGTTTGCGCGAAGTATGGTGCTCGCCTCCGATCCGCTTTCGGCAGAAAAACGGTTTCAGGCTGAAACGCTCTCTGCCGATCTCTGTGTCGGTGAGACGAGCGTACCGCTGAATGATATCTCGTTTTCTTCACAGGTAAAGGCCGGACTGTTTGATCTGGATCACAAAAAAGTATTGTTCGCGCAGAATATGTATGATCAGGTCTACCCGGCCAGCATCACGAAGATCATGACGGCTCTCCTTGCCATGGAATACAACCAGCCGGATACGCAGGTAACGATCACAGAAGAGGATCTTGCGCTGGAAGATGGATCCCAGATGAGTGGACTGGCCGTGGGCGATACGGTAACGATGGATCAGCTTTTCCATGCATTGTTGATTTATTCTGCCAATGATGCTGCTATGGCGATTGCCCGCCAGGTAGGCGGAAGTGTAGAGAATTTCGTTCAGATGATGAACGATAAGGCAGCTTCCCTTGCCATGACCGGTACGCATTTTGCAAACCCGCACGGTCTTCACGATGAGAATCATTACACTACTGCATATGATGTTTATCTGATGCTGTATGCTGCCTATCAGCATACGGAATTCCAGAATACGATGTCAATGTCTTCCTACACGCTGAACATGACGCATGCGGACGGTACGGCGGGAACGATCTATTTAAGCTCCACGGACAAATATCTGACCGGAGAGAAAAACGCACCGGAAAACGTGACGGTGCTCGGCGGAAAAACCGGAACGACCGATGAGGCCGGTTCCTGCCTGGCACTGGTATCCCAGAATGCATATGGAGAACCGTTTATCTCTGTCATTCTTCATGCATCAACAAAAGTGGAACTGTACGAGGACATGAACACTCTTCTTTCCAATATCAACTCCTGACGTAATCTTTTTGCAATCCCCCGGACGGCGTTTTTTCTGCCTCTCCGGGAGATTATCGTATCCGTTTAGAAAAACAGAGCTCCTTTCCCTGCAAATTAGAAGATTTTTCAGAATTTTTTCATTTTACCATTGAAAACGTTGGTGAATTGTACTATAATTAAACCATGAACTTAAAAGTTTTTGGTGAAAATATCTTATTCTAATCTAAGGAGGAAACTGCTATGGTTCAATTAATTGTAGGCAAGAAGGGAAAAGGCAAAACAAAACAGCTGTTAGACAAAGTAAATGCAGAGGTAAAAACCGCAAACGGAAATATCGTGTATATTGACAAGAGCACAAAGCACATGTTTGAATTAAACAACAAAGTACGTCTGATTTCCGCAACCGACTATCCTCTGAAAAACAGTGATGAATTTATCGGATTTATCTGCGGTATCGTTTCTCAGGACCACGATCTCGCAAGCGTCTATCTCGACAGCTTCCTGAAAGTAGCAAAACTGGAAGGAGAGGACATCACAGATTGTGTTGAACAGCTGGAAGGCATTGGCAAGCAGTATAACATTACCTTCGTATTAAGTGTCTCCATGGATAAAGAAGAGCTTCCGGAAGGCATGCAGGATAAGATTATCGTTGCACTGTAACCGAAACTGTATTATAATAATTGCATAGCGACAAAACCAAAGGACGGCGCTTACGGCACCGTCCTTTTAGCGCATGGATTAAACAATAAAAGGAGCATACATTTTGTCTAAGCAGAAAAAGAACAGCCGCCGGCATTCGAGAATCCGTTTCCCTTTTCCGGCGTTGAATATTGGAAATATCATCTTTGGAGCCCTTTTTTTCTATATGGCAGTTTCACTTTTCTTTTACCTGACCGCCGATCATATCAAATCTTTTCAGGTTGTGCAGGGAACTTTATCCCGGAATGATACCTATACCGCATTCGCCATGCGGACAGAGAGCGTGCAGCTTTCCTCCGGCAGCGGATATGTTCAGTTCTATACCCCAAATGCATCGAAAATCAGCCGCGGAAGCGCTGTTTATGGGATTTCCGCAACAGAAAATGCCGATACCTCTGGTATTTCGGCAGATGCGGCAACGAGAACGTCGCTTCGTTCCTCGCTCGCACGTTTTTCTTCTGATTATGATTCCAGTTCCTTTTCCGGCATTTATCAGCTGAAAACAGAACTTTCCGCAAAGCTGCTTGCCGCTGCCGCTGAAAACGGAGATTCCTCATCACAGACGATATTTTATGCAGATCAGGACGGTGTTGTCGTCTACGGCAGTGATGGATATGAAAGCTATACGGAGGACAGCCTTACGCCGGAGCTTTTCTCTACGAAAGCCTCTGTGGTTTCCTTTGATTCCGGCGCGCAGACGGAGCCTGGAAATGCAGTATACCGTCTGGTGACAGATGAGCAGTGGGAAATTGCCGTTCCGGTGACGAATAAGCAGGTCGTTACACTTTCCAATTTCAGTACGATAAAAGTTAAATTTCTGAAAGACGGAAAAACACAGACGGGAACACTGAATCTAAAGTCCATTAACGATCAGAACTATGCTGTCATTTCGTTTACAAGCGGGATGATCCGTTATGCGGAAGACCGTTTTCTTTCAGTAGAGCTGGTCACAAACACTGGAAGCGGACTGAAAATTCCAAATACTGCCATCACGGAAAAAGATTTCTATAAAATCCCGGCGCAGATGCTCGTACAGGGCGGGGACAGCAATTCTTCCGGTTTCCTGCGGGAAAAGACCGATAAAAAAGGAAAAGTCATGCTGGATGATAACGGACAGCCGGTGACAGAATTTGTAAACGCCACGATCTATGAGCAGGTCAATGATGAAAATGATAATCCGGTCGAATATTACGTCGACATGGCCGCTTTTAACGATGGAGATATACTTCGTGCACAGGATTCCGCCACAACGTATCAGATTGGAGAAACGGTTCCGCTGCAGGGTGTTTACTGCATCAACAAAGGATATGCTGTATTCCGCAAAATTCAGATCATCGATCAGAATGCGGAGTATTCTATCATAAAAAAACAAACGCAATACGGCATTTCGCAGTATGATTATATTGTGGAAAATGCATCCACCGTCAGTGAAGAAGATATTGTGCATTAAATACTGGAGGTTAGAAAGATATGCTGAAAGAGAACTATGAAGAAGTCCAGAAGAAAATCACAGAAGCCTGCAAAAGAGCCGGACGGAACCGGGAGGAAGTTACCCTGATTGCGGTCAGCAAGACAAAACCGGTCGAAATGCTTTCCGAAATCTATGATCTTGGCGAACGCAATTTCGGTGAAAACAAAGTGCAGGAGCTGACAGAAAAAGAGGAAGTGCTGCCAAAGGATATCCACTGGCACATGATCGGTCATCTGCAGCGGAATAAAGTAAAATACATTGCAGGAAAAGTTGCCCTGATTCATTCTGTCGATTCTCTTCGTCTGGCAAAAACGATCAGTGAGGAAGCGGTAAAGCACAACTGCGAAATCCCGATCCTGATCGAGGTAAACGTTGCCGGCGAGGAAAGCAAGTTTGGTGTCTCCGTAGAGGAAACCCTTCCATTGATTGAAGAAATCGCAAAACTTCCGGCAATTCATGTGGAGGGACTTATGACCATTGCACCGTATGTGGAAGATCCAGAAGAAAATCGTCCGGTTTTTCGCAAATTAAAGGAATTAAGTGTTGACATTGCCGCCAAAAACATTAATAATGTACGTATGGCCATTTTGAGCATGGGCATGACCGGCGATTACGAAGTAGCAGTAGAAGAAGGCGCCACTTTAGTACGGGTTGGAACCGGAATCTTTGGCGAACGGGATTACAGTAAAAGATAACAGGAAGCCTTTCCAAGAAGAGTGACCCTGCGCATTCTGCACGGCTGTCTGGCCAAATGCCACAGGACTAAAAATAGGAGAGTATAAGAATGAGTGTTTTAGACAAATTTCTGGATGCCATCCGGCTGAATGACGATTACGAGGAAGAGGATGCTGATTCGGATAGCTTCTTCGATGAAGAAGACGATGATATAGAAGAAAAACCAAAGAAACGTTTCTTCCGTAAACTGGAGAACGAGGATGAGGACGAAGAGGAAGAGCCGCAGGCGAAATCGGTTCACACTGCACCGCGTAAACAGCCGGCGCCAAAGACCACCGCTTCAAGTCAGGCTGCTGCTGCACGAGCTCCAAAGTCAGCTGCTCCGGTTTCCCCGAAAGTTACTCCAATGAGAAAGAAAGCAGGTGCATTAAATATGGAAGTATGCGTCATCAAACCGGCTTCCATGGAGGATACCCGTGAAATCGCGGATACGCTTCTGGCCGGATGTACCGTTGTCCTTAACTTAGAAGGCATTGATGTGGATATTGCCCAGAGAATCATTGATTTCTGCTGTGGTGCATGCTACTGCATGAGCGGAAGTCTGCAGAAAGTTTCCAGCTATATTTTCATCCTGACACCGTCCAGTGTAGAAATTTCCGGCGACATCCAGGATATCTTAAGCGGAGCTTTTGATCTTCCAAATATCCGTACCGATTATTAAAGAAAATTATCTTTGCAGTAAATTAAAATGGATCCACTGGATCAATTATTGATTTACTTAGTAACAAAGGAAAAGCATCAGATGCAGGATTCTGATGCTTTTTTCATGAAAGAACATACAGGAGGCATAAATTATGAAAACACTTACCGTTAAAAGAGAAGGCACATCTACTGAATTTTCTTATGAAATTGTCTGGGACGGCAGCTACGAACGCCTCGCCGGTTGTGTGGAGAACTTAAAACTCCCTGCAAAAAAGGCCTGCATTGTCACAGACAGCACGGTTTCAGAACTGTATCTGGAAGAGGTAAAAAATATACTGTCCCCGCTGTTTGAGACCGTAACCGCATTTGTTTTCCCGGCTGGTGAAGCAAGCAAAAATCTGGATACCGTCAAAGATCTGTACACGCATCTGATTGAAAACCACTTTGAGAGAAAAGACATTTTATTCGCACTCGGCGGCGGTGTCGTTGGGGATCTGACCGGCTATGCGGCGGCAACGTATCTGCGCGGCATTGATTTCATCCAGCTTCCGACGACACTGCTTGCACAGGTAGATTCCAGCGTCGGAGGAAAAACGGGCGTCGATTTCGACCAGTACAAAAATATGGTCGGTGCATTCCATCATCCACGTCTTGTCTATATGAATATGGCAACCTTAAAATCCCTGAACGGCGATCAGTTTGCCTGCGGTATGGGAGAAGTCCTGAAAACAGGTCTGATCCGCGATGAAAAATTCTACATCTGGACCATCAATCACATGTCTGAGATCGAAGAGCGGATTGAGCCGGTATTAACGAAAATGATTCAGAAATGCTGCGATATCAAACGCCAGGTTGTAGAAAATGACCCAACAGAACAGGGAGAGCGTGCCGTTTTAAATCTTGGCCATACGATCGGTCATGCCATTGAAAAGCTCAAAAACTTCGAACTGCTCCATGGCCAGTGCGTTGCACTTGGAACCGTTGCTGCTGCCTATATTTCCTACAAGAGAAGTTATCTCTCCGATGAAGAGTTTTACGAGATTCGTGATATGAACGTCGGTTTCTATCTGCCAATCACCGTGGACGGCCTGAAATCGGAAGATATTCTGGCTGCAACAAAATCGGACAAGAAAATGGAACAGGGTACAATCAAATTCATCCTTCTGGAGTCTGTCGGCCATGCTGTGGTGGACCGCACGGTTACAGATGAAGAAATGCTGGAAGCTATCAATTCTATTAATGGAGATCTGATCGATGAAGAGTAAAAAACTTTCTCCGCTGGCCGTTTATCTGGTTTGCGCGGCAGCGATTGTCCTTCTGCTTGCAGCAGATCAGTATACAAAATCACTGGCAGTGCAGTATCTGAAGGACCAGCCGTCGATCGAGCTCATTCCAGGGGTTTTGGAGCTGTTTTATCTGGAAAACCGCGGTATGGCATTCGGACTTCTGCAGGATCAGTACTGGCTGTTTGCTATGATGACGGTATTGTTTCTGATCGTCATGGTGATCGTCTTTTACAAGCTTCCAAAGACACGCCGCTTTTTACCGCTTTTTGCCGTGCTGACTGTTCTGACGGCTGGTGCGGTCGGAAATTTTTACGATCGTTTTCTGAATCACTATGTCGTTGATTTCATCTACGTTTCGCTGATCAACTTTCCGGTTTTTAACGTAGCTGATATTTATGTCACCGTATCGGTCGCTGTCTTTTTACTGCTGTATCTGTTGTACTACAAGGACGAAGACTTCGCATTTCTGCATAAAAACGCCAAAAAGGAGGAGTCCGATGGCTGAAGAAGAACGGATTTTGGAAGTTACACCGGATTTTGACGGAAAACGGATTGATCAGTGCCTGGCCGCATCTTTTTCGGACTGTTCCCGTTCTTTTCTGCAGAAGCTTTTAAAAGACGGAAAGGTTTCGATCAACGGAAAAACGCAGAAAGCAAGCAGTAAGGTTGCCGCCGGTGATGCCGTTCTGGTGCTTCTGCCGGAACCGGAAGAACTGAACGTGGAGCCAGAAAACATTCCGCTTGATATTCTGTACGAGGATGATGATCTTCTGGTCGTCAATAAGCCCAAGGGGATGGTCGTACATCCGGCGGCAGGCCACAGCAGCGGAACACTGGTCAATGCGGTTCTGTATCACTGCCGCGGAAATCTCTCCGGCATCAACGGCGTTCTGCGCCCCGGAATCGTCCACAGAATCGATATGGACACAACGGGTGCCCTGGTTATCTGTAAGAGCGATTTCGCCCACCAGAGCCTCGCAGAACAGCTCTCTGTACATTCCATTACCCGAAAGTACCGGGCAATTGTCCATGGGAATCTGAAAGAGGACGAGGGAACCGTGCGCGGTGCAATCGGCCGCCATCCGACAGACCGGAAAAAGATGGCGATTAATGAACGGAACGGAAAACCGGCGGTCACACATTACCGTGTGCTGGAACGCTTTGGAAATTATACGTATATTGAATGCCAGCTGGAAACCGGCCGGACGCATCAGATTCGTGTCCATATGGCAAGTATCGGGCATCCGCTGCTTGGCGATGCGGTTTATGGCCCGAAGAAATGCCCGGTGAAAAACCTGCAGGGACAGACGCTGCATGCGATGGTACTTGGATTTATCCATCCACGGACCGGTGCCTATATGGAGTTTGAGGCGCCGCTTCCGGAATATTTTTCCAATCTGTTGCTGCAGTTTCGAAAAAATATCTGAAACTGCTTAAAAAGAATGATATTTCAAAAAGTATATAGTTAATTTGTATAAGTTTTTTCAAAATGTTCTGTACTTTCTGTGAATTCTGTAGTATACTAGATGTAACGAAAAAACGCGAGTTACTACATCTGTGAAAGCAGATTATTGTGACGGAATGGAAAGGAGCGGATTATATGAAAACTATCATAACGATTGGACGTCAGTACGGAAGCGCCGGACATTCCATTGGTAAGATTTTAGCGGATGACCTGGAAATCAAGTACTATGACAAAGAGCTGCTGGAGAGAGCAGCAAAGGACAGCGGATTATGCCAGGAATTGTTCGAAAACCACGATGAAAAACCAACCAACAGCTTTTTATACTCTCTGGTTATGGACAGTTACTCCTTCGGCTATGGATCTACCATGATGGATATGCCGCTGAACCAGAAGGTATTTCTGGCGCAGTTTGATGCCATCAAGAAGATTTCGCAGGACGGTCCGTGTGTCATCGTAGGCCGCTGTGCAGATTATGCACTGGAGGAAAATCCGAACGTGCTGAGCATCTTTATTAAAGCAGATATGCAGGATCGCATCCGCCGTATCGCAAAGCTGTATGATCTTTCCGATGCAAAAGCAAAAGACAAGATCACAAAGATCGACAAACAGCGTGCAAGCTACTACAATTACTACACCAGCAAACGCTGGGGCGAGGTAGACAGCTACGACCTGTGCCTGAACAGCAGTGTATTCGGTATCGATGGAACCGTAGATATGATCAAACAGGCAATTGAAGTTAAAGAAGCGGGAATCCGCAAGATTTTCAGCATCTGATCAAAACAGAACATAGGAGAAACGACCCTCCTCTTAAAAATAAGAGGAGGGTCATTTTATGAAAGGATTTTAAAGATGAGAATTGTTATACAACGTGTAAAAAGAGCAAGTGTTTCGGTGGAAGAGAAGGTTGTTGGATCGATTCAGAAAGGTTTTCTGGTTCTGATCGGTGTCGGCCAGGGGGACGATGAAGCAACAGCAGACAAGTATATGAAAAAACTGCTGGGACTGCGTATTTTTGAAGATGAAAATGGAAAGACGAACAAGTCCCTGGCAGATGTGGATGGACAGCTTCTGATGGTTTCACAGTTTACCCTGTATGCCAACTGTAAAAAAGGAAACCGTCCAAGCTTCACGGAAGCAGGCGAGCCGCACAGAGCAGAAGAACTGTATGAATATATGGTCGCGAAAGCACGGGAACAGGTTCCTGTTGTCGAAACGGGAGTGTTCGGGGCTGAGATGGAAGTATCACTGGTGAATGATGGGCCGTTTACGGTGATCTTAGAGGATCTGTAAATAAAATTTTCTTGTTTGCCGAATCGGTAAAACAGAACGTGGTTTGCGAGATCTGTGAAACCTGTTTTTGTCTAGAGATAGTGTACCATCATCGGACTGAATTGTTTGTATTTATATAGTTTACATAAAATGATTATGTGAACTTGTGAAGAGGAGAAAATCTTTTATGCCGCAATTTGACTATCAGCAGCTGTGTCACTTTGTCCTTCCGGAACAGGGGGGACTGTCGGTGGAAACAATTCTAAAACGTTTTCTGTACCTGACACCACGTGAAATCCGCCATGCCAAATATATTCCGGATGGAATTCAGAAAAACGGTGTTTCCTGCCGCACGAATGCAGTCGTTCAGACTGGAGATACAATCACTTTTCGATATGAGCAGAAGTGTCCCCACCTTTCCGAAGATCAGGTTCTGCCGGTATCAGGTGATTCTGCCGGCGTACGGATTCTCTATGAGGACAGTGATCTCTGTGTCGCAGACAAGCCATCCGGTATGGTCTGCCACGCTTCCCACGGCCATTATTCCGACTCCCTGACACATGCTGCCGCATCCCTGTTAAAAACACCGACAGCGCCTTCTGAACTCCGCTGCATCGGCCGTCTTGACAAAGATACATCGGGTCTGGTACTATTTGCAAAGAATCAGCTGGCTGCTGCCAGACTGTCCCGGCAGCGGGAGAGCGGCGCGCTGAAAAAAGAATACCTGGCTCTGGTACACCATCCCTTTTCCGAAGAAACGCAAAAAGAAACCATTCGTCTTTCCATGGAGCAAATTCCAGGAGATGACCCTGATTCTTTCGATCCGTCTGGGAAACGTATCACTAAAATGCGTATCTGTAAAGAAGGGAACGGCCTGTGGGCTACTACACACTACGAGGCTGTCCTTCAGGACCCTTTCTGGGCCGTCGTGTGCTGCCGTCTGGAAACCGGCCGCACGCATCAGATACGCCTTCACATGGCATCTATTGGACATCCACTTTTCGGAGATCCGCTCTACGGAGTCCGCGACGGCGGTACCCGTGCCGCGCTCCATGCCTGGAAACTGCACTTTCTGCAGCCGATGACAGGAGAACCAATTGATCTGGAAAATATTCGAACGCACATGTTCGATTAAATATATTTGAAGTATAAGGAGAACATTTTATGGAAGAACAGAAAGAACACAAACGCCGCGTCCGCTACAAAGGCACACATCCGCGGAATTACAATGAGAAATACAAAGAACTGAATCCGGAGAAATATCAGGGGACCATTGAGCATGTGATCCAAAAGGGAAGCACACCGGCCGGCATGCATATCCCGATTCTCGTAGATGAAATCCTCGATTTTCTCAAGATCGAGCCGGGACAGAACGGACTTGATGCAACACTCGGATACGGCGGCCACAGCTCCCGTATGCTTGCATGCCTGCAGGGAAAAGGGCATCTCTGTGCGCTGGATGTCGATCCGATCGAGATGGCAAAAACAAAAGAACGACTGGCCGCGCAGGGGTACGGCCCTGAGATTTTAACGATTCTTCATCAGAATTTTGCCAATATTGATCAGGTTGCTGCCAAATACGGCCCCTTTGACTTCATTCTGGCGGATCTTGGTGTTTCCTCCATGCAGATTGATAATCCGGAACGCGGCTTTTCCTACAAATATGATGGACCGCTGGATCTTCGCCTGAATCCGGAGGCAGGAATTTCCGCGGCCGAGCGTCTGCGCACGGTTGCACGCGATGAACTGGAAGGCATGCTCATTGAAAACGCCGATGAACCGTATGCAAAAGAAATTTCCCAGGTTGTTACGCGGGCACTTCGGAAAGGAAAGAAAATTGACACTACGTTTGCACTGCGTGATCTGATCGCTGAAGCACTGGATTTTCTTCCGAAAGACGAGAAAAAAGAAGCCATCAAAAAATCCTGCGCCCGCACCTTCCAGGCACTGCGGATCGATGTAAACAACGAATATGAGGTTCTGGAAGCATTCATGGAAAAACTTCCGGATGCTCTTGCTCCGGGCGGCAGAGCGGCAATTCTGACGTTCCATTCCGGCGAAGACCGGCTTGTGAAAAAGTCTATGAAGGGACTGTATCAGATCGGTATTTATTCCGAATATTCAAAAGAAGTCATTCGTCCTTCCAAAGAAGAATGCATCCGCAACAGCCGTGCAAGTTCAACGAAAATGCGCTGGGCAATTAAGGCGGAGTAACTTAAAAAAAAGCAGGAGAGAAGTCATCTCCATAAAAAAGAGGAATCAACGAATGGGATATAATCCCTGTTGATTCCTCTTTTGGTTTCTGATATGTTTTTATTCCTCATGCTCCGGCATGGACTCCCGCAGCCGTACCGCTGTGGCAGCCTGACGGCGCCTTGCATCGTCCATGGCAGCATAATGTTTCTTCGTCGTATTGACATCCTTATGGCCGAGAACATCTGCAACAAGATAAATATCGCCTGTTTCCTGATACAGCGTCGTACCGTACGTACTACGCAGTTTATGCGGCGTAATTTTCTTCGTTGTCGTCACCTGGGACGCATATTTCTTCACCAGATTTTCCACCGTCTTGACGTTGATCCGTTTTCTCTGCGCCGAATAGAAGAGTGCGTGTTCGTGTCCTGCCACAGGTGTAATACCTGCGCGGACTTCGATATACTTTTTCAGTGCCTCGGCAACTTCATCTCCAAAGTAGACAAACATTTCATTTCCACCTTTTCGAAGCACTTTGATGCCATTGTTTTTAAAATCGACATCCTCAATATCTAACCCGACACATTCCGACACACGGATTCCCGTGCCAAGCAGAAGAGTAATGATTGCAAAATCACGTTCCTTTGTTTTTTCATAGTAGGCCCGCTGATGATTGCTCAGCCCGTCGCCGCAGGATTCAATAAAATCGAGAAGCTCCGCAACCTCATTTGGCTCCAGACGGATAATTTCTTTTTCGTGGAGCTTCGGCATATCGATAAGCAGCGTAGGATTTGTCTCAATCAGTTCCTTTTTGAAATAATAGGAATAGAACGTCCGAAGTGCCGACAATTTTCGTTTCAGGCCTTTTTCCCCGTTGGTGGTATAAGATTCCTGGGAACCGATATAAGCCTTTAAATATTCTGTGTATTCCTCAAGATCAAGTGCAGTGACCTGGTCAAGCACATCAACGGACATCTGATCCATGGGAATTTTGGCAAGTTCCGGATTTTCTTTCTGCAGATACTGAAAAAAGATCCGAAGGTCATATGCATATTTGATTCGTGTGCTGGTCGATGTCGTTGTGCTGATGCCGCGGAAAAATTCGGAAGTAAAAGAGGGAAGCGTCTTCAGAACCTCGCGGAGCTTCAGTGTATTTTCCATATCGGTTTGTTCGTGATACGTAATTTTTGATTTCATAACTGCAAATGAGCCTTTCTAAACAGAAAATCTGGGAAAATGAAAGAAGTATTTCTTCTATATAACTATTCGGGAAACGCAGGTTTTTCGAATAGTTGAAGAGTTACTTTCAGAAATCACCGGTTTTTCCTCTGAAACCGCCGAATTTTACAGGCCGATTTCTTGTTCGTTTTTTCACAACATTTTTTATTTTCTTCTTTTATTTTTCAGGATAAAAATCTTAATACTCCGATTACCTTTCCTACGATCTGCAGATCATTCACAAGGATCGGATCCATCTCATCGTTTTCCGGCTGCAGGCGGAAATAACCGTCTTCCTTGTAGAATGTTTTTACTGTAGCGGAATCATTGACCAGAGCGACAATTTTTTCTCCATTTTCCGCAGTTGCCTGTTGCTCCACAAGAACAAGGTCACCGTCTAAAATACCTGCATTTACCATGCTTTCGCCCTGTACCTTTAAAAGGAACGTTTCTGCGTTTGGCAGACGGTCTACCGGCATCGGGAAATATCCTTCAATATTCTCTACCGCAAGAATCGGTTCTCCGGCAGCTACTTTGCCGATCAGCGGAATCTGTGCAACCTCACTCTGGGATGCGGTGTCTTCCGATGCAATTCCCTGGATTGCACCAAGGCGGCCGGTATGGAATCCTTCATCGCAGATTTCAATGGCTCTCGGTTTTGTTGCATCTCGTTTGATATAGCCTTTCCGCTCCAGTGTTTCCAGATGTGCATGTACCGAGGATGTAGAACGAAGGGAAACCGCTTCGCAGATCTCACGCACAGACGGCGGGAATCCTCTCTGCAAAATTTCCTGTTTTAAATATTCGAGAATCTGTCTCTGTTTCTCTGTCAGTTTATTTTTGTCTCCAGCCATCGTATGTTCCTCCTGTCGTTTCGTTTTTTATATGAATTAGGGTAGTCCCCTCTTTCTATACGATATTTGCTTAAAATATACCAAATAAATTTTACCATAAATCCCACCGGAACGCAAACAAAAGTTTCGAAAATTTGTTCGTATTTCGTATTGACAAACATACGTTCTTTTATTATAATGAACATATATTCGAAAGAACAAATGTTCACGTAGCGCAACTACTCTTCTATCACAAATCAAGGGGGAATTTTACATGAGTACCAATGCAAAGAAAAGAAAATCACTGAGAGAAAGACGAAAAATCCAGAGAAGAAAACTGCAGATCCGCGCCGCCGCCGCTCTCCTGTCTCTGACTGCCGTCACATTTCTTTTAATCTTCCACTTCACGCCGCAGAATACGCAGGCAGACAGTGAGCCGAAAGCTCCAACCTACAAATACTACACCAGTATCCGCGTTTCTTCCGGCGATACACTGTGGGACATCGCCAAAGAATACCGTACAGAAGAATACTCCGATATTTCCAGTTACATTGCCGAGGTCCGTGAGATCAATCACCTGAGTTCCAACCAGATCACGGACGGTATGTATCTCTGCATTCCGTATTACTCCGAGGAGTATAAATCATGAAATTCAAGAAATACTTTACATAATTCGGTTATGTAAACAAAGCAAAAAAAAAACAGCTTCCAAAATGCACGGAACCTTCTAAAACAGCATGTTCGGGAAGTATGGTTTACAAAATAAAGAATGAATGTGAAAAGCAGAAACGTCCCGCAAATGAAATTTCTCATCTGCGGGACGTTTCTGCTATCTTATGCTTTTTTTAATCCTCTTCAATATGCTCCTGTCCTTGTGCGATGATTGTCCGTACATGACCATCTGCAAGAGAGTAGAACACCGATTTTCCTTCTCGTCTGCTCTTTACCAGCTTATTCTGCTTCAGAATGCGAAGCTGGTGGGAAATTGCGGACTGTGTCATGTGCAGTGCTTCTGCCAGGTCGCAGACGCATACCTCTGCCTCAAACAGGACAAACAGGATCTGGATCCGCGTGGAATCACCAAATACCTTGAAAAGTTCTGCCAGATCGTAAAGCTCTGTTTCATCCGGCATGGTCTCATTGACAATCTTTACCAGATTTTCATGAACCTCACAGGAGTCACAGCACAGATCAGCTTCTTCCGGATTGATTTTTGCCATTTTGTGTCCTCGTCTTTCTATAGATTTTTCACAAACAGAGCACGAATTGCATTCAGAACCGCCAGAATCATAACTCCGACATCTGCGAAAATTGCCATCCACATGTTAGCGATACCGATGGCTCCCAGAAGCAGGAACAATACTTTGATACCAATTGCAAAATAAATATTCTCATAAACAATGTGAATACATTTTCTGGAAATGTGAATTGCTTTGGAAATCTTGAGCGGATCGTCGTCCATCAGAACGATATCAGCTGCTTCAATTGCTGCGTCGGAACCAAGTGCTCCCATCGCAATACCGATATCGGCACGGGACAGTACCGGTGCATCGTTGATGCCGTCACCTACGAAGGCAAGTTTTTCTTTTTCTGTCTTTGCGGCAAGCAGCTCTTCCACTTTACTTACTTTGTCACCAGGAAGCAGTTCGCTGTAAACTTCATCAATTCCAAGATCTGCAGCTACCTGATCGGCTATCCGCTTGGAGTCTCCGGTCAGCATAATCGTCTTTTTAATACCGGATTTCCGCAGCGCCTGAATCGCCTCTTTCGCATGCGGTTTGATCATATCACAGATCAAGATATGTCCGGCATACTTGCCGTCTACAGCAACATGGACGATGGTGCCGACGCTGTGGCAGTCGATATAATCAACGCCAAGGCGCTCCATCAGTTTTGCATTTCCGGCAGCGACATTTTTACCGTCTACCTTTGCTGTTACACCGTTTCCGCTGATCTCTTCGATGTCCGTGACACGGCTTCGGTCGATCAGTTTTCCATATGCTCTCTGCAGACTCTTGCTGATCGGATGGCTCGAAGCACACTCAGCAAGTGCTGCGTATTCCAGAACATCTTCCTGACTGATCGTATTGTGGTGAATACCGGCTACTTCAAAGACACCCTGTGTCATGGTACCGGTTTTATCGAATACAACGTATTTGGTCTGGGAAAGTGTTTCCAGATAGTTGGAACCTTTCACCAGGACACCTTCATGGCTTTCGGCCTCGGTACCGGCGGAGGAACGGGGCGGACCGTATCCA